>Ga0209062_1000342_pt1 | contig 160689 bp, 109 predicted proteins | sample Coa_R2_2_FD_187158 | JGI IMG/M metagenome (GOLD analysis project Ga0209062, IMG submission 187158) | Surface soil microbial communities from Centralia Pennsylvania, which are recovering from an underground coalmine fire - Coalmine... | ecosystem: Environmental > Terrestrial > Soil >...
GGATGCCGGGAAACCGCTCGCAGAAGTAGCGGCCACAGGCCTGGCAATGAAACTTGCAGGCTTCCAGCTGCAAGAAGCAGTGTCGCACCCCCCAGTTTTCATGCCGCACGCAGCGTACATACCGGCCCTTGTTGCGCAGCCGACCGCTCCCGCAATGCGGGCACGCTTTCGGGCCGATGTGTCGGGCTGAAATCCGAATGCCACCACTGCGGATCTGTAAGTCGGTAATCTCATAGTCGGGCAGTCCTAACAGGATCTCTGATTTGATCAAAACACTTCCTCCAAGAATGTTTTATCAGTTCAGGGATTCAGGCCTGCCCCCATTTCTGATGAAGAGCCTACGGCGGTTGGTACCGGCTGCTGCGGCGTTGCAAACGTTCACCGCTTCTAACTCACCCTCGTATGAACTGCATCCTGATAAGGAATCGTTGACGCAAAGGATCATGAGCCGCCTGGGCGGTGCTCCAGTCACAAACGCAGGCTGAAGAGTAAGGCGAGTTGCTGGCGCCAGGCGATCCCCGCCCCTGTCTTCTGCTTGAACGGCCCTGCACGATGCAGAGAACAGAAGCACACATCCGCACTCTTAACGCGGTGAGCGTCGGGATGCGCTACGCTTTCTGATGGCGTGGCCAGTTCAACCCAAGCGGAGTTTCATCGTTACGCCGTTTGGGTTGCGATTTACGCGCTGGCGCTGATTGCAGTCGGCGCTTACGTGACAAGTCTGGCGAGTGCTCCGCAATTGGCTTCGCACAGCGTGCTCAACGCCAGCATCCATAGATTGATCGGTGTCGTCTTACTTATCCTGGCGCTTTTCCTGGCATTGTGGCAGGCGCAGTCGGATGAAACGCCGCTCCTCGGTTGCACAGCTCTGGCAGCGCTGCTGTTCGAAAGCTGGCTCGGATGGACGGGATCGCCGGTGCTCCATGCCAGCTTCGCGCCCGTGGCCTTTTCCATCCTGGCTGCTACGGCGCTGGCAGCCTCATCGGTTTGGGATGGCACTCAGGAAGTCGTAGAGGACTTCGGCACACCCATTTTGCGACGCATAGTCATCGCTGGCCCAGTGCTGGTGATTTTGCAAATCCTGCTGGGAGCCGCGTATCGTCACAAGCTAACCGGTGTGTTACCGCATCTGGCTGGCGCGATGATCGTTTCGCTCGCAGCTCTGATGTCGGCAATGTTGGTGATGCGCCAATTTCCCAGTCATCGGATCCTACGGTTCTCGGCAGCTTCGCTGCTATGGACCTTGCTTGCACAGGTTGCGCTGGGAGTCGGAGCGCTCGCGCTCCAGTTGTTGAACCTCGGCAATTCGGCGCTAATATTCTCGACTACCCTGCACGTTGTGGTCGGATCGCTGACGCTGGCTTCCAGCCTCGTCCTAAGCATGGCCTTTCAGCGGTATGTGCGCCGCGCAAAACTGGCTAGCTAGCTTCCAGGGTGGTACTCGCGCTCGGTATGCCGTTGAGCCGGGACCTTCTGTTTCTCGAGAAGGGGCTCTCAATGAATTGCGAACTGTGAATGAAGAGCCGTCTTTTCCGTCTGGAAACGAATCCGCGGGATGCTGCTGCGCGCGTGTGAAGGCGAGCCAGTCTAATGCGAGCCGTCGTGTTGGGAACCACGCTCCGGTAACTTGGTTGAGACATGGACTGGCTTGAGTGTGGCATCGCACACGTTCCAAAGAGGCTCTCCCCAGTGATCCTTCCTGGCAGCCCCGCAGGGCTGATTAAAGCCAAGCCAACCCCGGCTCGCATCGATGCCGCGCAGCGGCCGTTCCGAAGCAGGTGCGCGAAGTTCTATCATGTCGTCCAGCCACTCGAGAATGAGCGCTCTTGCATTGATGACGCAGCAGTGCGGGATGCCGTTCTGCACAACGAACACCCACGGCGCGCCTCGCGCACGATAGCGTCTGAAGTAGTCGTATGGCCGTTGTGTTCCTGAACGGTCGTCGATCCCTCCGGCGATGATGAATTGCGGAACGGCGATCGCCGCCGTACTAAGATCCAATCCCTTCAGCCCGTAAGGGTCGGCTTGTCCCGGATTTGCGAGAATCGCCGCTAAGATACGATCCGGCGCATATTGGACAAAGCGTCCGAACATCGCTCCGATCCCAGAGAATCCCATGACGATGAGCTTCGCGCCGGAGACCTCCGGGTGATGGCTTTGCCGCGCGAAATCGTCGAGCGCCGCATAGATCGACCGCGCGACTCCTCGTGAAACATCCATGTCCATCTCGCCTTCTTCTCCGGTTGGAGGTGATTTCGCGGGACACTGATGTGCCAACATCAGCGCGATAGCGTGCTTTCGCGCGAAGGCCATAACCTCGACGTCGGAATAATACCGCGAGATATCATAGCCGCGGTCATACGTGATCCATACCGCCAGCACGTGTCTTGTCGCGCGGGGAATCGACAAATCGAAGGAGCACGGTCCATTCAGATTCTCGCCCGAAAGAGGTTGAATGACGGTTTTGAACTGTACCGGAGGGGCTTGACCGTTTGCCGAGACAAGCACGATTGAAAGCGCAAGAGGAAGCGCAAGCGGACCGCGATTACGCTTCACGGGCGGCAGACTCGCGAACACGACCAGCGCACAAGCACCTTAGCTAGCGTCCGGGATGGTACTCGCGCTCGGTGTGCCCGTTGAGCTGGGACTTATAGAAATAAACTTCGCGCAGGTTGCCGGTCGCGTACCGTTCCGCTTCGTCGTTGAAATGTTTCGATTCCGGGTGGCCGTTCTCTCCGCCCGCCGTGACTGCTTTGGCGCGCACCTGCGGGCCGAACTCGACCACGGCCACGAAACTGTTGCCGGTTGTTCCGTACCATTTCTTCGTTCCCGGATACGCACGCGCTCCGAAGGATGCTAAGGAGCCCCACTGCGCCGATGTGAAACCGACGGGAATGCTTGGTGCGGCATCGTTGAAGGGCTGCACGATGTCGCCGGTGAGGTGCTGAAAGCGGTTGATATCGCCCCATTGCACCTTCCAGGTTCCAAAATCCGCGCTCAGCTTATCCACGGCCGCCGCGAGCGCGTCGAGTAACTGCCCCGCCGATGCACGGGTTCCTGCGTAGTCTTCCAGCAGCAGGCCCGATTTACGAGCGTCGTCGTTCAACCGGCGACGAATCTCCTCGCCCCAGAACACGGCCACCGAAGTTGGAACCGATCCGACGGCCCAGCGATGGTCCCATGATCGCAACACGGCCACGGCCTCCGCCAGTTCCCCTTTGATCGGGTGTCCGGATGGCGCGTCGTCCCAGGCTTTGAGCAACGCGGGCAGGGGCCGGTCGAACCAGGTCAGGTAACTGTCATAAGCAGCGGCCATCAAAGAATCGAGCGTGAAATCTGTCTTGTTCTCGAGAACTTTGACCGCGTGCAGCCCTCGCGCCGACTCGCGTCCGTTTTCTACGTAGGCTGGATAATCTTCTTTCTTCGGGCTGCTGGGCCCGGCTGCCGACCAAGGCGCGTTATTGGAGTTGTACAACCAGCCGCTCTTGGGATTCAGCAGGTGCGGCGACTCATCTACGGAAAGTACGCCGTGCCACTCGGTGGCTGGATCGCTTCCATCCACCGGTTGCGTCCAATCGAAGTGTGGTTCGCGCTTGGGAATGAAGTTGGCCTGGAAATAGGCGATGTTGCCGTCCGCATCGGCATAGATCGTGTTGTTCGTAGAGTTCGCGTGCAGATCCATGGTCTGCCGGTACGCTTTGTAATCCTTAGCCTTGGTGCGAGTAAACGACTGGATGAGCGCCTTCACGGGTTCCTGCATAATCCGGAAGCTGACCCATTTTCCATTCAGTTCGCGCACGATGGGCCCATGCTGCGTGCGATAGACCGTGAACTTCTTCTCAGCCATTCCATGCCCGGTGGTGTAAGGAATCGCAATTTCCTTCGTAATGACGGGCCGCTCCTCATTGCCGTATTTGTAGTAATGCTTGCCGTTCGTTTTGGAGACCGTTTCGAGATATTCATCGATCGCGTCGGCGCCGCTGGTGGTGTGCATCCAGCCCGCATGCTCATTGAATCCCTGATAAATGAAAAATTGCCCCCAAGTGACAGCGCCATAGGCGTTCAGGCCTTCATCGCTCGCCATCTGGAGCTCGGAGCGGAAGAAGAACGAAGTGTGCGGATTGATCAGGAGCAGCGCGTGATGCGATTGCGTGTTGCTCGGCGCGATCGCGGCCCCATTGGATCCGCTGGGCTCCTGGAATTCCTCCCGTGCGGACGCGGTCGGCGGTCCGTGCTTCATATCCGGATTCCCGTAGAATGCTTCCAACTGCGTCAAGTTAACGCGCTCGGTGTCTCCGCCAATGCTTCCTTCTGAAAACGTAAGCGCCATCCAGGGTTCGAACTGACGAAGAACCCTCGGCCTGACATCGGGGTGTTTGTACAAGTAAAAGTTCAGCCCGTCCGCCCAGGCATTCATAAGTTTTTTCAACCACACGGGACTGGCGGCGAATTGCTTTTTCGTTGTGTCGGGGTCGAAGAAAAGCTTTGCGCGCAGGTCCTGGTAAATCTTCGATTCGCCTTCTGTTTCCGCCAGACGGCCCATGGCGTTGATGTAATTCGTTTCGACGCGGTTGAAGTCGTCCTCCGCCTGCGCGTAAATCATCCCGAATACCGCCTCAGCGTCAGTTTTGCCATAAACGTGCGCGATGCCCCAATCATCCCGGATGATCGTTACGTGTTGGGCCTCTTGCTCCCAACGGGCGATGTCCGTGCGATCTGCCGCGAGGCCGGCGGACACCGCGCCCGTAAGCGCGAGAACGAAAATCATCTTGTTCACGAGCGCATAGGACGGCGCCGCGCCCTTTTTGAACAAAAACGCGCTGCTGCGGCATTCCGTTATGCGGGTCTTTAAAAGCGCGGTAGTTTTCATCGATGGTCCTCTTTGACTCGCGCAGGCCGAATCGATTTATTTTAGCGCTGCCCGCGAAATGGTCTTCGAGGCCTCCCGGAAATTCGCGCGCCAGCGCAGCTATTGGACGGCCATTACCGCGATGGGGCTTGTTTGTCCCGCAACAGATATCGCTATGGGAACAGCACTGCCTGATACGTCAGCGGGAACCGTTGCGTTGACCTGATAAAGACCGACGAATCCCGGCGTGAGGCCGGCGAACAACACCGGCGCGGTTTGATTTCCGATACTCACCTGCACGGGATTAGTGGCGGATGAAACGCCCATCGCCGCCGCGCCACTCGCGACCGCAGGATTCACGATGCCGAGCCCGGCGCAGTAGATCACCACAACATCGCCTACGTGTGCCGGCGTACTGGGCGTCGCTTCAAATTGCGATTGCGACGCGCCTGTGCCGCGTACCACGTAAACGATGCCTTGCTTCGGAGCCACCGAGGAGTCGACGAAGATCGACGGTTGTGCGGGCGCGACATCCACCGAGACCGGCTGTGAATATGTCGGCCCGTTTTGCACCAGGATTTGCTGAGTCGTGTTGACGTTAATGTCAAACGGAACCTGCGCGTTAATCTGGGTTGGACTCACGTAATACAACGGTAGCGGCTCTCCAGCCATGAAGACATTGGTTTGGGCCAGTATGTTCGGCAATGGCGTGTCTGTCGCACCCACTGGGCTTTGGGACAGCCGCTCGCCATAGATCGAAATAATGGAGCCGGGCGCGAGCGCCGCAAACGATTGACCGGCGGCTGCACTCAAAACGCCATCTTTCGTGAACACGGGAGGATCGGTGGGGGCTTCGAGTGCGCCATCGACTTGCGTGTCGCCTTGCAATTGCTGGGTCGTGTCCTGGGCATGAATATGCAACGTTACCTGAGATAGCGCATTGCCGCGCGTTTTCCATGTGCCTTCCCAATGCCCGGCCTTGACCGGCAGCAAAGAGAGTGGGGTATCGCCGCTTGAAAAGCTCACATTCACCGAACCTGATTCGAGTGGATTGCCGCAATCGTCTTTTACGTCGACTACCAGGGCGACAGGCCACCCCGCGGAAACCTCGAACGCTTGGCCCAAACTGGAAAGTGCAGTCACTAAACGCGCCGGCTGGCACACGGCCGAATCTCGCGGCCCGGCGTGCGCATTCGCCGCAGTGGTGGAGGTGCTCGAGCTCGAAGTGCCGGCAACCACGGTCGTCACTTTAGTCGCGCGCACCCGGCCATCTGAAAACTGCAGCGTTACCGTCCCGGTGTACACACCGGCCGCGACGCCATCGGTAAACGGCTGCACGACGATATGTGATGGATTTTGCGGATCCAGAGTTCCGTCTGTTGGGGAGACAACCAGATTGACCCCACCGCCTGCGACCAACGATCGAAAGCTCTTCGGCGTCGCGGCTACGTTGTACACATTCAACTCTTGAGAACTTGGCGAGGACCCGCCCCCCGGGGCGGTGAACAGCAGTTGCGCAGGATCCGCGACGGCGCCGATGTCTGTCCCCGGTGGCAATACCTGCAAGAACACAGTCAAAACCTGAGGAGAGTTCGCCGCGCCTGGCGCATCTACGCGAACTTGTCCGTAATATTTGCCGGGAGGCAGAGCCGCTGGATTCGTCGTAACTGCTACGCTGGGCACCGTGCTCGCCTGCGCGTCTGTCGACCCTGACGCTGTGTCCACATGCAGCCAGTCGCTTCCGCCGCTAAGCGTCGAGGTGCTCACGCGCCAGTTCACTACCCCGGTGCCGATATTCACGACGCCGAATGTTTGAGGCGGTATTACTCCCCCGTTCGACACACCGACGAACGACAATCCGGACTGAGACAGGAGAATCGCCTGACTGAGTTGGCTGATTGTCATGGTTACCGGGATGTTGAACGTCGTGCCGCCGCTACTCACTACGATTGCTCCGGTATAAGTACCGGGTTGTAATCCCGCCGGGTCCGCTTTCACAGTCAATGGAGCCGGACTTGAAGGTAGCGCTTGCCCAGAGGCGGGCGAAACGAGAGCCATCCGCCGCCTGTGTTCGTCTGAGCGGTCGCTGTGAACTGCAGCGTTCCGCCGCCGGTATTCGACACGCTTAAGGTTTGGGTGCGGGCGGTTCCTGAACTTGGATACGGGAACGAGAGACTGTTCTTGTCGAGTGTGAGGATGGGAGCCTGGCCGGCTGTGACAGCGAAGCTCACTTGAATGGTGATTTGCGGGGGCGTAGCCGTCGGCGCGGAAATTACGATCGTTCCGGTATAGGTCCGTGGCTGGAGATTCGTTGGATCAGCGGTCACTTCAATCAATCGTGGGGAGGCGTCGCTCTGCGGCGACACATGCAACCAGGGCGTATTCGCGTCCGGCTGAGCTGAGAACGCTACGCCGGGAACGGAGCTGGTGACGGCGATCGTTTGAATGGGAGTTACCGCGCCCGCGCTCGGAGCGGTGAACCGCAAAGCCGTTGGCGCAGCCTGGATCTGCGGCGGATTTGCGAGAATCTCGCGAATGCGTTGATTGAACGTGTCTGCGATAAAGAGATTTCCCGCGCCGTCCACCGCCAATCCCCAGGGGACATTCAGCCGCGCGGCTGTAGCCGGGCCGCCATCTCCGGCGAATGCGCCGCTCGAAAAACCGGTTGGCCCGCTACCCGCAATCGTGTCGATATTCCCACCGGGAGTGATTTTTCGCACACGTTGATTTCCGGAATCGGCGATATAAATGGCGCCAAACGAATCCGACGCAATGCCCAGCGGATTGGAAAATTTCGCCGCGCTCGCCGGACCGCCGTCTCCGGCGAAACCCCCGCCACCCGCGATCACATGCACGATACCGTCCGGTGTCACTTTGTAGATGTAAACATTCGTGCTGATAAAAATCAGGTCGCCGGCCGGATCGATCGTCAAGCCGCGTATGTACGGGCCAAAACCGACGCTGGTCGCGGGTACGCCGTTGCCGCCGCTGCCAAGTTGGCCGTTTCCGGCCAGCAATCTCAAGTTCCCGTTTGGAGATACCTGATATACTTCGCTGCCCGTGCCCAGAAAGACGTTCCCGGACCGATCCACTGCAACCGACGAAGCATTTCCTTTCTGTGCCAGGGTCGTGATCACGCCCGAGACGTCTACTTTTCGCAATCGCCCATTTCCCAATTCGGCGATGTAAATGTTTCCTGCTGCGTCTACAGCGACGCCTGTCGGTTGATTGAGCTGCGCCTGGGTGGCCTGTCCTCCGTCACCGGCGAATCCACCTCGTCCGTTGCCTGCCACAGTGGAGATCACGCCGTTTGCTGATATTTTCCGGATCACATGTGCGCCGGTATCAGCCACGTAAAGGTTGCCGCGCGTGTCCGTTGCAACAGCAGTTGGATAGTAGAAAGTCGCGCTCACCGCCAGCCCGGCGTCGCCGGCGTAGCGGAAATCGCCATTTCCAGCGACGGTCGAAATGGTTCCGCTCGGATCGATCCGGCGAACCCGATAGTTGTAAGAGTCCGCGACGAACAGACCGCCGTCGGAGCCGATCGCCAATCCGCTCGGGCCGCGAAGATTGGCCGCCGTCGCTGGGCCGCCATCTCCGCCGAAGTCGCCCGCGATGGTACTGAGTCCCGTCACCAGCGCAAAGACGCTCTGAAATTCGGGCCCAATTCCCGCAACGGTATCGATGATGCCGGATGAGTCCACCCGCCGCACCCGGTTGTTGTTGAAGTCGGCGATATATAGGTTCCCGGCCGCGTCCGCCCGCAAACTGCGGATCCCATGCAGTAAGGCGGCTGTGGCCGGCCCTTTATCTCCCGCAAAGCCGAACTTGCCTCTCATGCCGGCGACGGCCGTTCCAGAGGCGGGGTCAGCCGCTGAAAACTTGCGAACTTCCCCGAACAACCCGACATAGAGATTCCCTGCGGCATCGAATGTCAGGGCACCCGAATTAGCTGAAATCGGAGCATTGAACCCGCCGCTCCAGTCTGCTGAAGAAAAGTTTGCAAAGACTGTGAAGATGCCATCGGTGCCAACGCGCTCGATCCGATGGCAAACCGTGTCGGAAAGAAGTAGCGCTCCGCTTGAATCAACTGCAAGACCAGTGACCTCGCCGATCGAGGCGCTGGTCGCCGGGATGCCGGTCGCGCTGCACCCGACTGGGCCGCCTGCGCCAATGTACGGCGACGCGCTGCCGCCTGCGATGGTGTGAATCGTACCATCCGGCGAGACCTTGCGAATGACCGCGCGGTACGCCGGAGTGTCGGCGATGTACAAATTGCCATTGCCGTCCATCGCCAGGCGTCCCGGTTGATCCAAGGACGCATCGATGGCCTGACCGCCGTCCCCCGAATAACCGTGGATCCCATTTCCCGCGATGACGTTTAAGGTGCCGTCTGGCTTTAGCCTCGCGACGACCGCATTGTCTGGGTCGCTAAAGTAAACCGCGCCTTGCGCATCCACCACAACATCGTCAACTTTGCCCAGCGAGACCGATAGCGGTGTGGATGACTGGAACGGGAACGAATAGTCTCTCCCGGCGACGGTAGTGATGACTGCCTGGCCCAGCAGTGGCGGTACTAGGAACGCGCAGGATAAAAAAAGAGCGGTACAACGGGAATATCGGAACGGCATGGGAAGAACAGCGAATTTTCAGTATAAGGGGGGGCATATTCAAATCGCCACAATTCTCCTGTTTTAGTTGCTGGGCTCCTCTGTAACCTGACCTAACGCTGCTCGCGGCCGCCGTTAACGGTAACAAGTTGGCCTGCGACTGGTCTAATTATTGGACGCATGCGACTGCCCGCCTCAGCTTTTTTCATCCTGCTCGCCGCCACGAGCGCTGAACGCGGCGCCCTGGCGTACTCAGTTCTCAGCCACGAGGCCATCATTGACGCTAGTTGGCCCGGATCGATCCGGCCCTTGCTTTTGAAGCGCTTTCCCGCAGCCACGGAGGATGAGCTCCGCGAAGCGCACGCCTATGCCTACGGTGGCGCAATTATCCAAGACATGGGCTATTATCCGTTCGGAAGCAAATTCTTCAGCGATCTGGCGCATTACGTCCGCAGTGGAGATTTCATCGCCGCCTTACTGCGCGATTCGCAGGATCTGGACGAGTACGCGTTCGCGCTTGGCTCGCTCGCTCACTACGCGGCCGACAACCAAGGCCACCCCGTGGCAATCAACCGCACCGTACCCATGATGTATCCCAAGCTGCGCGCCAAGTACGGCCAAGTGGTCACCTACGAAGACGACCCTGCCAGCCATTTAAAGATGGAGTTCGCGTTCGATGTCGTGCAAGTGGCACGCGGGAAGTATGCACCGCAGGCTTATCACGACTTCATCGGATTCAAGGTCTCCAAGCCGCTGCTCGAACACGCGTTTCAGGATACCTACTGCTTACCGATCAAAAGCGTCTTTAAGGATCTGGATCGCGCGCTGGGCACCTACCGCTTCTCGGTGAGCAACTTGATTCCGGAGATGACCAAGACCGCGTGGGTCGCCAAGAGGAAAGACATTCTGCAGCTCGAGGCTGGAATGACGTCACGCAAATTCGTCTACCGCGTGTCTCGAACCAGTTATGAAAAGGAATGGGACCGGAACTACGATCGGCCAGGCGTGGGGGCGAGATTCCTGGCATTTTTGTTCCGTATTTTGCCGAAAGTTGGACCGCTGAAAGCGCTCGCGTTCAAGGTTCCCACACCAGAGGCCGAGAAGTTGTTTTTGGTAAGCTTTGACGACACCACGAAGCAGTACCAGGCGCTGCTCGGCCGCGCAGACGCCGTGCAGATGCGGCTGCCAAACGAGAACTTCGATATCGGCAAGCCGACACGCCGTGGAACGTATCGGCTGGCCGACGAGACGTACGACAAATTACTGGAAGCTTTTCACGACCAACCGGACCAAATCTCGGCCGAACTGCGGGCCGATATCTTGAGGTTCTATAGCGACGGCGCCGAGCCAGCTTCACAGAATGCACAGTGGTTGTTGTCCGCTCTGCGCGCGCAGCCGGCGACTACAGGCCCGGATCATACGGCTCCGAGTTCGCGCTAACGATACTCGTGGTAATGATGGCCGTCGCGGTCGTAACCCGAGTCCGGCCGGTCGCTCACAAGTAACGGTTGTTGCAGCCGGAAGGTTAGCATGGATTCTACCGGGACATGGATTTCCCGGCCGCGCGTGGCCATCTGTGCTCCCGCGCCGCTAGCCGCACCTGCCGCCGCGCCGATCGCCGCCCCTTTTCCGCCGCCCGCGATTGCGCCGATAATGCCGCCGATTACCGCGCCTCCGCCGACGAATTTACCGGTCCGGCGGTTCTCGCCGACTCCCTGGCGTCCTTGCGTATCATACGATCCACCCGGCGCATTCACTACGTAACGGCGGCCGTTGACGGTGACCGACTCCAGATCCAACGTCATATCGTGTGGGCCGGTCTGCCTTACGATGAGTTCGGCTGGGGATCCACGCGGAATCCTCAGATCTCCGTCGGAAGCGAAGACGTCGCGGTCCACCGTGGCCGGGTAGATCCTACCGCGGTCCCATTTATCTAAATTGATACTTTCGTTCGTCCTTACTGTAATCTCGGTTCCGGCAACCAACTCGTCGGCGCGGGCTAACCCCAGCGTCGACAACAGCATCACCGGAATCACGGGCAGTACTTTAGACATGTGCTTTGTCTCCTCCGAAGCGAACTAGCATTTGCGGAGCCAACTTCGCCGGGCCGGCGATTCGCTGTCACCGTTAGCTCGCGCTCGCGCGGACGCGTGCCGGCGCCCCGGAATTGTGATATAAAACTGAGACCGACGGATCACTTATGTCTATCGATAGAATCACGGCGCTGCTCCTGGTGACCGCACTCGGTGCGTGCGCGCAAAGCGGGAATCTTGAAAAAGGCCGGCAGCTTTTCCTTGGAATGTGCTCACGATGCCACGGCGTCACCGGGGCGGGCGGAGAAGGCCCGAATCTAAACCGGCCCGTCCTTTCGCAGGCGCCCGACGATGACGCTTTGCGCGCCGTCATTAGGGACGGAATTCCCGACCGCGGAATGCCGCGCATTCGGCGCTTCACCGACGCCGAGTTGGACGCGATGGTCGCTTTTGTACGCTCCCTCGGGCATAGTTCGGGAGCGTCAGCTTCAGGAAATGCACAGCAGGGCAAGGCCGTCTACCAGCGGCTCGGCTGTTCTTCGTGCCACACCATCGCAGGCGACGGCGGGACCCTCGGGCCTGAACTCACCGACATCGGCGCGCATCGCGCACCAGACTATCTTCGCCAGGCAATCGTCGACCCGGCCGCGACGCTGCCGCGTGGTGTAATGCCGGTGCCCGCCCGAGGCTTCAGCGAGTTTCTGCCCGTGCATGTCGTCACCCGTGGAGGGCAAGAAGTCCGCGGCGTGCGTGTGAACGAAGACTCGTTCACCATTCAAGTCCGCGACACGGCCGGCCGCTTGTACTCATTCAGGAAAACCGATCTCCAACAACTGGACAAGGAGATGGGCAAAAGTCTCATGCCGGATTACAAGAACCGGGTTTCGGGCGCCGACCTGGATGACTTGATCGCTTATCTTTCCGGCTTGGAAGGTGCAAAATGAAATCGCTCGTTGCGTTCTTGACCGTCACCGCCTCGCTCGCTCAGGTGCCGTACCAGCGAATCACCGCGGCCGACGCCGACCCTTCCACCTGGATCACATACTCAGGCAATTACAAGGCGCAGCGCTACTCGCTGCTTGACCAGATTAACCGCCAGAACGTCGCCACGCTCAAACCCACTTGGATTTACCAGATGCGTCATCAGGGTATCGTGGAGACCTCGCCGATCGTGGTCGACGGCGTCATGTATATCACCGAGCCGCCCAGTACCGCGACCGCTCTCGATCTGCGTACGGGCCGCCCGTTGTGGACCTACACGCCCGAAATCCCGAAGGACGTGATCATCATCGGCTCGCCGCCGGTGAATCGCGGCGTGGCCGTGCTCGACAATATGGTTTACTTCGGAACCGTAAATTGCCACTTGATCGCGCTGGACGCCAAGACGGGCATCGTCCGCTGGGACACCAAAGTCGACGACAACAAAAAAGGTTATTACATCACCGCCGCGCCGCTTGCGGTCGAAGGCAAGATCCTCATCGGAATCTCGGGGGCGGAAACAGGTATTCGCGGCTTCCTGGACGCTTACGATGCCAAGACCGGCAAGCGCGTCTGGCGAACCTACACTGTGCCCGCGCCCGGTGAGGCAGGCTCGGAAACCTGGGGCGGCGAAAGCTGGCAGCATGGCGGCGGTTCCACCTGGGTCACAGGCTCGTACGATCCCGACTTGCACCTGGTCTACTGGGGTACGGGCAATCCCGCGCCGGATTGGAACGATGACTCGCGTCCCGGCGACAACCTCTACACCTCCTCGCTGATCGCTGTCGATCCCGCCAACGGAAAGATCAAGTGGCACTTTCAGTTCACGCCGCACGACGTTCACGATTGGGACGCCACTGAGATTCCGATTCTATTCGATACCGAGGTCAAGGGCCGCGCGCGCAAAGTGGTCAGCATGGCGAATCGCAACGGCTTCTACTACGTGCTCGATCGTCAAACCGGCGAGTTTCTCACGGCGGTTCCGTATGTGAAGCAGACCTGGGCCGACGGCCTGGACGCCAAGGGCCGCCCATTTGCGCGGCGCGATGCCGACCCTAAAGTAGAAGGCACGCTCGTGTATCCTGCCATTGCCGGCGGCGCGAATTGGTGGAGCCCCAGCTACAGCCCGAAAACCCACCTGTTCTACCAGGCCGCGCGCGAAATCGCCGGAATCTTTTACAAAGGCGATGCAGAATATAAAGACGGCACGGCTTACACGGGCGGGGGCGGGGAAGTGAAAAGCGGTGACGAGGCCTATGGCGCAATCCGCGCGCTGGAAGGCTCCTCGGGAAATTTAAAGTGGGAGTTTAAACTTCTCACTCCGCCCTTGGCCGGCTTGCTTTCCACTGCCGGCGGGCTCGTCTTTGGAGGCGCGGAAGAAGGCAACTTTTTCGCCCTCGATGCCGACAGCGGCAGGCTGCTTTGGGAATTGCAGCTCGGCGCGCCGATCCGTGCCAACCCCGTTTCCTTCGCCATCGACGGGAAACAGCAGGTCGCGATCACGGCCGGCAATTCGCTATTTGTTTTTGGGCTGCCCTGAGGTGCGCGCGGTCCCACTGCGCAGTAGTTGCTCACTAGCGGCTCCACTGGAGGGGACACTTCGAAGACGGCCGGGCCGGTTCCGGCGTGGCATCCGCGCCAGTTCGGCGCCTGAGCCGGCGCGGCTACGCGGATGCGGGCTCTGGCGCTTCGACGTGCAACTGTTGCGCCGCTTGCAGCAGGCCCTGCCAAGCGCCTTCCGATAACGGGATCCCGTCCTTGCGCCGCTGCGTCTCGGCCCGCCATTCGGGATCGCCGGCCACAAGAACCTCGTCGTAGCCTTGCGCGGGCGTAGACGACTTGACGATCTCAACCAGCTCTTGCATTCGCTTCTCAAAATCCGCGAGGGGCATGAAGCGCGACACCTCGAGAGCCATAAAGAATTGGCTGGTGCGCATCGGTTGCCCTTTTACCCGCAGGCCGCCCAATTGTGTGGACATGGCGCCTCCGCCCAACGCCGCGCACAGGATCTCGGCCATCATGGCAAGCCCGCTGCCTTTGTAGCCGCCCAACGGCATCAGAAGACCGGTGAGCGCGGTTTGCGTGTCCGTCGTCGGCACGCCTTCCGAGTCCATCGCCCAACCAGCCGGTATCGTGTCGCGCCCGTGATTTTGCGCGTTGAGGATCTTTCCCAGAGCGACCGTGGTGGTTGCCATGTCCAAAAGCCAGCTATTCGGCCCCGGCACCGACATGCAAATCGGATTGGTGCCGAAACGCGGCTCTTTACCCTGCCACGGCGCGACCAGCGGAGTCGCGTTGCACATTACGATGCCGATGCATCCTGCGGCCGAGATCTGTTGAGCCCAAAATGCCGCCGCGCCAAAATGATTCGATTCTCGCGCAACCACGGCCGCGAGCCCGTGCGCGCGAGCCAGCCGGATGGCGTGCTTGCAGCAAATTTGCGAAATCCATTGCCCGATCCCACTCTCCCCATCGTAGGTCAGGCATCCTCCGCACTCCTTAGCCACGTGCCCGTCGGTATGCACGTTGATATTGGCCATTTGAATCTGTTCCAGGTAGTAAGGCAATAATTGCAGTCCATGTGAATCGACCGCGCGCAAATTCGCCGCCACCAGCGAGCGAGCCACCAGGTCCGCTTTTTCGCCCGGTACGGTGGCTGCTGTGAGCAGATGGTAGGCAAATCGAGAGAGGGACTCGGCCGAGAGAGTTGGCATCTCTTCTAGTTTCGCGTTTTGGTCATTCGCATGTACCGGGGTTGCTGTAATCAGGAAGCCCCGCCCGCCGTCATTACAAGCACATGGATGCGGCGGACGCCGGAGGACGAGTGAAGCGCGTGTTTAAACACGCAATATCTCGAAAAGTTGCGAATTGTCTGTTGCTGGTTGCCGCTGGCGGCTCACTTCTGCTCTCGCAGCAGGTCTTGCCGGACGCCGAAGACCTCCATCACGACCATATCCTTGGAATCGTTCCGAATTACCAGACCGTCACCGATCCGCATAAACACGTCGAGCCACTGACACCCACGGAAAAGTTCCGGCTCTTCGCCAAGGAGACACTCGATCCGTTCGTCGCGGTGGAAGCGGCGGCGGGCGCCGGCCTCTCGCAAACCGACAATGACGATCCGAAGTATGGTTACGGCGCGCGTGCCTATACGCAGCGCTTCGGGGCAGCCGTCGCCGACATTGCCTCGCAGAATTTCTTTTCCGACGGACTGATGGCATCGCTGCTGCGCGAAGATCCGCGCTATTTCCGCATGGGACCGGAGTTTCCGTTTTGGCGCCGGCTCGGGCACGCCGTCAGCCGGGTCGTGATCACCCGCACCGATAGCGGTAAAAATACGTTCAATTACGCCGGCATACTAGGCATGAGTATGGGGATCGCGCTTTCGAACGCTTACTATCCGGACGCGAGTGTGAACGCCGGCGAGGTGGGAAAGCGCTTTGGAACCAGCCTGGCCGGAGGCGCGCTGCTGAACATTCTCCCTGAATTCTGGCCGGATATTCGGCAGAAATTTTTGCACCGGCGATCGCAGGCACAGCCTTAAGTGGTACGGGAGCCCTGAGCAGTTAAGATAGAAGCGATGCGTGGGCCTTCCATTCCGCCAGCCATCGCGCAGCTCGGCGCCCGGCCGTTTTCGCTCTACCCGGCAATCCGCAATGTCCGCCACAACGAGTGGCTGTATGAGAGCGCCACCTGGTCGGAAGTGCTGGTGCGGAATACCGGAACCAATGAGACGCTCTCCATCCCGCGCCGCTACGTAGGCGATATCTCCAGCGTCGAAGCTCCGGTAATGATCGTCGGATTGCTGGCTGAGCTGGAATATCGCGAAGGCGCCGTTTGTCCCGCCAAGCGCCGGGTCATCCAAATGCCTCTAGCTGTCAACCAGGGTGTAGCCGCTCAGCCTGCGCCTGCGCGCCCCGGTCCTGCACCCGTTATCGGGATCCGGCTGGAAGACGGCTCGCGTTCACGCCTGCCCAAGACGGTTGTGGCTGGCGTAGCGGTAAGCCTGGCCGGATGCGTGCTTGCCATCAGCCTCTTTCGCGGCGGCGTCATCGCCTCCCGCGCGTTTTACGCGCCCGTCGCGCAGCAGAATCTCGGATTCACCGCCGGCGACGATTACCGGTCAGTGGTTCGAACGCTTGGGCCGCCTGCGCGCGAGAGCTGGCAATCGGATCTCCAGGGGCGGGAGTTTCACACTCTCTGGTATACCCGCCAGCGCATATATGTTGTTTTGATGGCGCGGGGCTCGTCGGAAAACTATATCGGCGCGCTCGACCGCAATTGGCGCCCTGTCCACACCGCGTCCTTGCCCGACCAGGAATCCAGTTACGATCTGCTCAGGAATCTGCGCCGGTTCTAGGTTTGAGCGCGCGCTACGCGGCTCCGTCCGTGCCCGAGACCGCTTCGAGCGCGACATTGCCTGCGCTTTTTTCGCGTGCGCGTTTGTGCCCGTGCGGAGGGCTAACCAGAACCGGCAGGATCATGGCCACCGTCATCATGCCCGCGATTAAGTACAGCGCCTGATTGTAGCCGCCGGTCGCTTCGCGAAGATACGCGAATAGCAGTGGCCCGAAGGCCGCCGGGAATGCCCACGGCAGCAGCATCAGGCCATATACCGCGCCCATATTCCGCGCCCCGAAATAATCGGCTGTGAAAGCCGGCGTGATGCCGTATCCGCCGCCATAGCACACCACAATAGCGAACGTGGCGATGAACAGAACCGTTGCCGAGCTGATCGAGTGAAACGTCCAGAACAAGACCGCCTGGATCAGATACATGATGATGAACGCGCTCTTGCGGCCGGTCAGGTCGGAAATCCAAGCCCAAAAGACGCGGCCTAGCCCATTGGCGATGCTGATCACGCCCACCAAAGTGGCGGCGGTCGCCGCACTCATTTTCCCGATCTCCTGAAATATCGGAGCGGCTTGAGAAACCACCGAGAGCCCGGCCATCGTGTTGATTGACATCAGTGCACACAAAGCCCACCATTGCCAGGTCTTGAGTGCTTCCGCCAAGTCGTAGTCGCGATCGGAGCGCTGAGCGATTTGCGCTGAGGTCGGTTGCCAGCCAGCCGGTTTCCAACCCTCGGGCGGATTTCGCATAAAGAAGCCCGCGGCAATCGCCACCACGCCGTAGGCGATACCCAGATACGCGAACGACGGCATCAGCCCGACGCTTTGAATCAGCTTGCCCGCCATGGGCGCGGCAATCAACGATCCAGCGCCGAACCCGCCCACCGCAACGCCCGTAATGAGCCCGCGATGTTCCGGGAACCACTTCACCAACACGGCGATTGGAACGATGTAGCCCATGCCCAGACCCGTGCCGCCGATCACGCCGTAGGTCAGATATAGCCACCACAACTTATGCGCGGACAGGCTCGCCAAAAGCACGCCGCCGCCCCACATCAGTCCCGCGAACATCGCGACCACTCTGGGGCCGCTCTTGGCCATCCACAATCCGCCCAAAACCGAGGTGCACCCCAGGAAGAACCAGCAAATCGTAAAGGTTGCGGAAACCTGCGCGATGCTCCAGCCGAACTCTTTCACCAGCGGAATGCGAAACACGCTCCAGGCATATCCAGCTCCCAAGGCCATTTGCAGGCAAACGCCCGCGACTGCGATCCACCAGCGGTTCAACGAACCCATAAATACGGCTCCTCGACTCGGAGAATGACGTTCTCAACAATTCCCACGTTCACGCCCCTGTTGTCAAGCATACACTGCGGCATACTGGCTCGCGCGAATCGCGAAATTTCAAGAATCTGCCGGATTACCACCGTCTCGCGGCCGGACAGTAACTAGACAGCAGGCCCGGTTTGGCTCCTCGGGTCCAGCAATTGATTTAGGCGGTCTTCCGAAATGCCGCTCATTTCGCGAGCCACTTCGCGAACCGTGCGGCCGCTGCGGTAAGCCTCTTTTGCAATGGCCGCGGCCCGTTCGTAACCGATCTCCGGTGCTAGTACCGTGCACATGGCGAGCGACTGCTCCACGAATCCCGAGGCTCGCGCGGCGTCGGCCTGCAGTCCGCGGATTGCGCGCGCCTCAAAATTGCTCGAGACGGCTGCCAGCAGTTCGATAGATTGCAGCAGGTCGTAAGCCATGACTGGCATCATTACATTTAGCTCGAAATTTCCCGCGGCGCAGCACCAGGTAATGGTCGCATCGTATCCGATCACCTGCGCGCAAGCCATTACGACGCTTTCGGCGATCACCGGATTAACTTTGCCCGGCATGATGCTCGAGCCCGGCTGCGTTTCAGGCAGCTTCAATTCGCCCAACCCGCAGCGCGGCCCGGATGCGAGCCAGCGGATGTCGTTCGCGATCTTCGTCAGTGCGGCCGCATAGGTTTTCAAGGCCCCGCTCAAGAAACAGATCGCATCCTTGCCCGCTTGCGCTTCAAAATGGTTGCGAGCCTCGCGAAACGGCCTGCCCGTCTGCACGGCCAACTCGGCGATGACCGCCGCCGCGAATCCCGGTGTTGCATTCAAGCCGGTGCCCACCGCCGTGCCTCCCAGCGGCAATTCATAAATCCCATCCAGAGCCGCCTGGATTCGCTGACCGCAATTTTCCACCTGGGCCGCGTAACCACTGAATTCCTGGCCTAGCAGCATTGGCACAGCATCCTGTAGGTGTGTACGCCCAATTTTGACGATGTCGTGGAACTCTTTCGCTTTTTCCGCCAGCGATTTCGCAAGCGAGCGGATGGCCGGCAACAAGGTCTCTTCAACCAGCAAGGCCGCCGAGACATGCATCGCCGACGGAATCACATCGTTGCTCGACTGCCCGCGATTCACGTGATCATTTGGATGTGCTCTGGCCAGATGCCCGATCACCTCGTTGGCGTTCATGTTGGTTGAAGTTCCGCTGCCGGTCTGAAAAATATCGACCACGAACTGGCCGTCATGCTTGCCGGCCGCCACATCCTCGGCGGCGCGGTCGATGGCCGAGGCCAATTCCGCCGGCAGATGTCCCATCCGCCCGTTGACGCGTGCCGCGGCGCTCTTGATCATTCCCAAGGCGCGAATGAATGCCCGGGGAAAACGCAATCCGCTGATGGGAAAGTTTTCGACGGCCCGTTGCGTCTGCGCGCCGTACAACGCATCGGCAGGGACACGCATTTCCCCCATGGTGTCTCGCTCAATCCGGTACTCCACGCTTTGATTCTAAGGCCCGTTGGCCCTAATTGACGGAGTAGGGCGCTTTTAGCGCAAAAGGCGCGATCTCGATATCAAAATGCTCGCCCGCGGCGTTGGCCATTTGATACGTACCGTGCATCGTACCCATGGGTGTTTCGAGCGGACACCACGATGAATACTTAAACGACTGGCCTGGTCCGAGCACCGGCTGGTTACCAACCACGCCGGGCCCCTTTACCTCTTGAATCCGCTCCGTCGCGTCGGTGATGATCCAGTGCCGGCTGATGAGTTGCACCGTCTCGGTGCTTTGATTTGTGATCCGAACCGTGTACTGGAACACCCACTCGCCCATTTGCGGCCGGGAATTCTCGGGCGCATACCGCGCCAGAACCTCGACGCGAATGCCGCGCGTGACCGCGTCAGACAGCGGAGCCAAATCGGATTTCAGATGAGCCATGGCCGAAACCCATAATATCAGTGGCCCGAGGCCAGCTCTTCGACCGTGACGTCCTCCTTTGCATCGCCCGAGGCTTTCTGTCACCATGCCTTAAGCAGGCTCGCAAGGAGGCCCGAACATGCCCGACAGAGTCCCCGCTGACGCTCATCCTCCCGCCACGTCCCACGCGGCCGGTCCCCCAGCTTGGCAAAGCGACCTCACTCCCATCGGCACGGCGGACTGGAGCTATGGTTTCGCCGCGCATCTGTTAGAACGCGCCGGATTCGGCGGTACGCCAGATGAAATCCAGGCGCTGGCAAGAATGACCCCAGCCCGGGCCGTCGCGCGCCTGGTTCGCTTCGAAGGCGCCGATGCCAGCCATCTGCCGCCCTTCGACCACTCCGGCGTTCACGATCCCGGTCTCGAGCCGTTTCCACCAAGCCGGCCTGCCGTCACCGATCAAGCCAAGGAAACCGGCCAAGCCCTAGGAATTAAGGTCAAGCCGGCCGGCAACCGGAGGCTGCAGCCGATCGTAAACGAATTTTTCTACTGGCTGCGCGCCAGCGTGCTCGAAAGCCACCGGGTCGCTTATTGGTGGGCCAACCGCATGTTAACCAGCCCGCGCCCGCTGGAGGAGAAAATCGCTCTGTTCTGGCACGGCCATTTCGCCTCCAATGAAGGCAAGGTCCGCGACTATCGAAAGCTGCTCCAACAGGTCGAACTCTTCCACCGCCAGGGCACCGGCAATTTCGGCCAGCTATTGCTGGCCGTTGCCCAAGACCCCGCGATGTTGGTGTTCCTGGATGCAGGCGTAAATGTCAAAGGCGCATCCAACGAAAATTTCGCGCGCGAAATCATGGAGCTGTTCACCATGGGTGTCGGCCACTACACGGAGAGGGACATTCGGGAAGCAGCCCGCGCATTCACCGGCTGGAATTGCCTCGATTTGAAGTTCGTCATTAATAAAGACCAGCACGATGCGGCCGAGAAGACGTTCTTAGGAAAGACGGGTAATTTCGATGGCGGTGACATTATCCGCATCATCTTGGAACAGCCCGCAACGGCCGATTTCATCGCGGGCAAAATCTATCGTTTCTTCGTACGCCAGGACCTTTCGCCCCAGCTTCAGGCCAAACTCGGCACCACGTTGCGCAGCGGACAATATGAAATTGCGCCGCTGCTCGAACAGATTTTCCTCTCGCGCGATTTCTACAGTCCCGCGTCAGTGGGCACCGCCGTCAAGAGCCCTGTCGAGCTGGCGATCAGCACTTATCGCAAGCTGGGCCTTACTCAGGTACCGGGCGTCCCCGATTTCAACTCCGTAACGGCCGCCCTTGGCCAGCAGTTGCTTTCGCCGCCCACGGTCGCCGGATGGGCAGGCGGCCAGAGCTGGATCACTCCCGGACTGCTGCTGGAGCGCGGCAATTTCGCCCGCGACGTGCTGTTCCCCACCATTTCCTTTATCCCGCCCGATCGCTACGGCACCGGCGATATTCGCAGCGTGGCCGACCGCATTCGCAGCGGCATGGACATTACGGCCGCAACCAAGCCGGATACAAAAAGCGGAGAACTCGCGGAATCGAATATGGCGGCCGATCGCGATGAAGACTTCAACACTCGCTATGGAAGCTATCGCGGCTGGCAGATGGCCATCGAGCGGGTGAAGGCGATTCCGCGCGATACCGCGCGCTTGAACCTGTCCGATATGGTCGTGGACGCTAAGCTGAAGAACACCGGCGAGGTGGTGGACTACATGTTGTCGCGGTTCCTCCGCGTTGCACCCGCCAGCGACGTTCGTGACAATCTGATCGCATTCCTGGATAAAGAACTGGGCACCTCCGAAATCGCGGAGGCCCAAACCTACTTGGAAGACTCGCTGCGGCTGATGTTGCACCTCATCATGAGCCAGCCGGAATATCAACTCGCTTAGGAGCACGCATCATGGCCACAGATCAATTCAAGTTTCCGAAAGCCAGCCGCCGCGATCTATTGCGCGCGGGTATGTACGGCGTGAGCGTGAGCGCGGGTTCGGCGCTGCGGATGGGTTTATTCGGGCAGGCTTCTGCAGCGCTGGCGCAGGAATCCAGTTCAAACGGGCGCATTCTGGTGGTGCTCGAACTTTCCGGCGGCAACGATGGCCTCAATACCCTCGTGCCTTACGCCGACGATGCCTATTACAAGCACCGGCCGAATCTCGGCATCCCGCGCAAGCAGCTTCGTGTGATCGACGACCACTTCGGTTTCAGCCACGGCATGGCCGGCTTTGAGCGCCTTTACAAAACCGGGAAGCTGGCAGTCGTGCACGGGTGCGGGTACGAAAATCCTTCTTTTTCGCATTTCACCTCGATGGCCTACTGGCACACGGCGGCGCCCAACAGTGGCGAGCCGTACGGCTGGGTCGGGCGGGTGGCCGACGCGATGGCGCCGAGCGCGCCCCCGAATTTTCTGGTGGACATCGACTCGCACCAGTCGCTTGCGGTGCGTAGCCGCCTGCATGTCCCGGTAGTCTTCGACGATCCCAACAAGTTCACGCGCGAGGTGTTTGCCGAGGAGCGGCCGGTGGCCGATGCGGCCATTCCCGCGGGCAAGGTTGACAATCCGTCGCAGCGTTATCTATTGGACATCGCGCGCAGCGCGCGCAACTCGTCGGCGCTGGTCCGAGAAGCTTGGGCCAAGTACCGGTCGCCCGTGGATTACGGCATCGCGCCGCTGGATCTGCCGAAGGTCGCCGCGCTGATTCAGGCCGGCATGCCCGCGCGCCTCTACTACACTTCGTATCGCAATAATGCGTTCGACACGCATGTCTTCCAAGGCGACGTTCATGCGCGTCTGTTGACCTACGCCTCAGACGCCGTAACGGCATTTCTGGCGGACCTGGAACGAATCGGCCGCGCCGATGACGTGGTAGTGATGATCTTCTCGGAATTCGGCCGACGGGTTCCGGAAAACGTGAATCTGGGCACCGACCACGGTACCGCGAACCTGATGTTCGTGGCCGGAAAGCACGTCAAAGGCGGCCACTACGGCAAGATTCCGAGCCTGACCGATCTCGACTCGGGCGACAACCTGATCTTCACCACCGATTTCCGGCGCGTCTACGCGACCATGATCTCCGCCTGGCTGGGCTATCGCGATACCCATACGCTGCTGCGCGGCGATTTCGAATCGTTCGATCTGTTCAAAACTTAAGCGCAACATCGGCCCTCAGCTGTGTTGATCTGCGGCTTAGCTCTTTCTTCATAGAATGGAACTATGCTCAAGCCGACCATTTTCCGCGAATACGATATTCGCGGCATTGCCGATTCCGAACTTCTCAACCCCGACGTCGAACAGTTGGGCCTCGGACTCGGCACTTACCTCAGACGCCAAACGGGTGGACGCAAGATCAATGTGGGCCGCGACTGCCGGCTCAGCTCGCCGCGTTTGCGCGATGCACTCGTGAACGGCCTCATCGGCGCTGGATGCGAGGTAGTCGACATCGGAACCGTGCCCACTCCGGTCTTGTATTTTTCGGCGCAGCACTTGAGTGCCGACGGCGCTGTGATGATCACCGGCAGCCACAATCCGCCGGAGTACAACGGTTTCAAATCGGTGTGCGGAGCGGGAACCCTACACGGGGAAGCCATTCAGGAAGTGCGCCGTATCATCGAGAAGCAGGACTTCGAACGGGGCGCCGGGAGCGGCGCCCACGTCGATGTCACGGGCGCGTATGTGCAGGAGATCGCTGCTCAGTTTCGCTTCGATCGCCGCATCAAGGTCGTCGCGGACGCCGGTAATGGTACCGCGGGACCCGTGATGCACCGCATTTTCGAGAAGCTCAACCTGGATGCCACCGAGCTGTTCTTCAACATGGACGGCAATTTTCCCAATCACCATCCCGATCCCACAGTTCCGGAGAACCTGGATGCGCTCATCGCTAAAGTCCGGCAGACCGGCGCTCAGCTCGGCATCGCGTTCGATGGCGACGCCGACCGTATCGGCGCTGTGGACGAGCAAGGGAACGTGGTATACGGCGACATGCTGATGCTGATCTACGCCCGCGAGATCCTAATGCGCAAGCCCGGCGCGACCTTCATCGGCGAGGTGAAGTGCTCGCAGTTGATGTACGACCACATCAATGCCTGGGGCGGCAACGCCATCATGTACAAAACCGGCCACTCACTGATTAAGGCCAAGATGAAGCAGGAGCACGCCGAGCTGGCCGGCGAAATGTCCGGACATATGTTCTTTGCCGACCGCTACCGCGGCTATGATGACGCACTCTACGCGGCCTGCCGCTTGATCGAGATCGTCGCGATGTCCGGCAAGCCGCTCTCCGCGCAGCTCGAGGGCATTCCCAAGACCGTTTCCACCCCAGAAATTCGTGTGGATTGCCCGGATGAGATCAAGTTCGATATCGTGCGCCGAGTGGCGAATCACTTCAAGGGTACGCGCAAAACCGTGGATATTGATGGCGTCCGCGTGATCTTTCCCGAAGGATGGGGGCTGCTACGCGCTTCGAACACGCAGCCGGTGCTGGTGATGCGCTTTGAAGCCGTCAACGAGATGCTGCTGAACCAATATCGGGCGGAAGTAGAGCAGGTTCTTGAAGAAGCCAAGCAGGGAGTGACCGCATGCGGCGCGTGATTCTTGCGCTCTTTGTAGCGGCCGCCAGTCTGGTAGCGCAGCCGCGCGTCACCGTGCTGCACGCCGCGCGCGTGCTGGACGTTGAGACCGGCAAGATAATCGCGCCTGGTGAAATCCTTGTCCGCGGCGAGCGCATTGCCGAAGTGGGCCCAGCCGTTATGCATCCGGCCGGTGCAGAGATGATTGACCTCGGCGACCGGACCTTGATGCCCGGCTTGATCGATGCCCATGTGCACCTGTTTCTGCATCCCGGCGAAGAGGACATGCAGACCGTGGAAGAATCGGTCCCACAGCGGACCATCCTGGCGGCGCTGGCTGCGCGCGACGATCTCATGGCCGGTTTTACGGCCGAGCGCGACATGGGAACGGAGGGCGCCGGGTCGGCCGATACCGCCGTCCGCAACGCGATCGATAAAGGTCTGATTCCCGGGCCGCGCCTGCGGATCAGCGGCAACGCCATCGATATCTTAGGCGGCCACGAAGACGCCACCCGGTTCAACCCCGCGCAGCATGTGCTCTCGAATGCCGACTATGCCAACAACGCCATCGAGCTGGTAAATGTGATGCGCGAGCAGTACAAGCTCGGCGCCGACTTCACGAAAATTTACGAGACGGGCCGCGATACTTTCGTGGACGGCAAGTTTTCCACGCCCTACCAATACACGGAGGCCGAATTGGAGGCGGCTGTCCGAGAAGCCGCCCGGGTGGGCAAGCGCGTCGCTGTGCACGCCACCGGTGAGCCGGGAACTCTGTACGCGGCTCAGGCCGGCGTCGTTTCCATCGATCATGCCGATCAGCTCAGCGACGAAACCATCCGGCTTATGCGCCAAAGGAGCATTTTCGCGGTTCCGACGTTCGCTATCTCTGACTACTTTGCCGAGCATGCCGCGACACCGCAGCAGGCTGCGGCCCGGCGCCGCACGCTTGAATACCACGCCGCTGAATTTCGCAAACAGCTCGCGGCCGGAGTCCAGTTCGCCATGGGATCGGATGTCGGTCCGTTTCCGCATGGAACACAAGCGCGCGAATTTGTTTTGATGGTGAAGTATGGAATGTCTCCGCTGGCCGCCATTCAGAGCGGAACGCTGCACGGAGCGAAGGTTCTGGGTTGGGAAACCCAGATCGGCGACATAAAGCCCGGCTATTTCGGCGATATCATCGCTGTCCAAGGAAATCCGGCCGAGGACATCAGTGCTCTGGAAAAGGTGACGTTCGTAATGAAAGGCGGGGTGGTTTACCGGCGTGAATCGCGGTGATTCCAGCGAGGGCGCGCTCAGCCAGGCCGGGCCCATTCTCCAAAAGAGCTATACTTAGAGTCGACCGAACGAGTCACGTCGCATTCGTAAGCGTCGGGCGTTCTCCTTCCCTCAGATTGGAGCGCCCCAATAAACGACAGACTTAAGGAAGTCGTGGCCGAACTGGATGCATCGAAAGCTCTGGTTCGGTCTTCAGAGTCTGATCTCGCCGAAGCGAGCGGTTGCCTTAGGCAGCATAATGGCGATCCGCAGCGCTTAGAGGCCTTCTACGACGCTAACCGGGCTTTGACTGAAGCGCAGGCCCGCTATCGTCAGGCAGTTGCTGAGTTCAACTCGTGTTCTAACCCGCGGCTGATCACTTAGGCGGATATACCAGCACAATCCCGGAAGTGACGCGATTGTCCGATGCGGAGTGGTGCTCTTCACCGCCGCGGACATTCTTCGGCCTGTTCCTCACCGGGCGGCGCTCAGCGCTAATACTTGCGACGGACCGCTCACCGGGGCGGGAGGTGGTCCAGGCGGCTGCTGAAATTTCACCGACACCAGCTTCGAAACGCCCGGCTCCTGCATCGTGACGCCGTAAAGCGCCTGGGCCGCTTCCATGGTGCGCTTAGCGTGCGTGATCACGATGAACTGCGTCTTTTCGGACATTTCCTTCAGCAACCTGGTGAGCCGCTCGATGTTCGGCTCGTCCAGCGGAGCGTCTACCTCGTCGAGAATGCAGAACGGGCTGGGCGTGTAATGGAAGATGGCCATGAGCAGCGCCATCGCGGTCAACGATTTTTCGCCGCCCGACAGCAGCAATACGTTTTGCAGCCGTTTGCCCGGAGGCGACGCGACAATGTCGATACCTGATTCGGCGATGTTGTTCTCGTCCGTCAGCCGCATCTCGCCGGTGCCGCCGCCGAACAGCGTCCGGAAAAGATCGCGGAAGTGCCCATTAATCACTTCGAACGCTTCGCTGAAGCGTTTACGCGACTCAATGTCAATGTCGTGGATGGCCGTTTCAGTGTCGCGAATGGAATCCAGCAGATCCTGCCGCTGCGCATTCAGAAAGTCGTAGCGCTGCTGCGCTTCCTGGAATTCTTCGAGCGCCTGCGGATTCACGGGGCCGAGCGCTTCGATGCGCGCCTTGATTTCCTGATATCTCTGCTCCGCTTCGGCAAGCGCGGCGTCGTCCAAAATTGTCTCTTCCCCCGCGGCCAACTCTTCCAGGGGGGCGTTCAGCTCCTTGCGGCTGGTTTCGTCCAGGTACTTCAATTCGGCTTGCTTCTTGACCAGCTCCAGTTCAATCTGCGAGCGCTTCTCCTGCGACGCTTGCGCGCCGGCGCGCAGCTGTTTCAGCCCTTCTTCGATTGCGGAGAGATTCGCGCGCAAGGTTGTTTCCTGGGCGGCGAATTCCGTGACGGCGACATCGGCGCTGCGAAGATCCTCGAGCAACGCGGCGGCCCGGCGATCCAGTTCAATGTTGTCGGCCAGCAAGCGCGCGCGCTGCACCCCGAGGCGTTCCAGCTCAACCGTGATTTCGAAACGGCGGCGCGCGATCTCCTCGATCTGCGATTCGAACCGGGCCTGTGCGGCGCGTACGGACCGGCACCGCTCGTCCAGGCCCGCTAGTTCGGCGCGCAACTCCGCATGTTCTTCGGTCAGGTGGTGCGCGGAGGCTTGCAGTTCCTCGAAATCGGCGCGCGACTGTTCCAAAACCTGTTCTTCGATAGAGCGCGCGGTTTCTTTTTCATCCAGCAGTTGCTGGTCGCGCTCCTGTTGCGCGCGAGCGCGTTCGGCTTCCTGCCGCAAACGTTCCAGTTCGAGCCGCGCCACCGATAGCCGCGACGAGGCTCGAGCGAATTCTTCAGCCAGCTTGCGATGCTCGTGATCGAGCGCCAGCGCTTCCTTCTCCTGCCTCTGCTGCAGCAACCGCAGTTCTTCCAAATCTTCGCTCAACAGAGCAATCTGCCGTTCGAGCTGTTCGAGCCGCCCGGCGGTCTCTTCAAGCGCTTGGTGCTTGGATTGAACGTCGCCGGTCAGTTCGCGCAGCTCGCGCTTCAACGCCAGCGGACCGCTGCCGGTGTTCTTTCCGCCGCTCACGGCGTGCCCCTGATAACTGATCCCGTCCGGCGCCAGGAAGAAAAGCTCGGGATGCTGGATCGAAAGCCGCTGCGCCGCCGCGCGGTCGCGCGCCAGGAAACAGCGGGACAGGCGCGGCAGCAGGTCCGGAGGTGCGCTGGTGAATCCGTTGGTGAAGCGTAAGTGATCGCCCAGCTGGCCGATAACGCCATCGGCTCCGTCCAACTCCGGGGTAGGGAAGATCTGCTCGCCCGGCTCGGGATGAACCAGGAACGTCGCGCGGCCGTCCATGTCCGTGCGCATGATATCGATGCCGCGCTCGGCCTCGTTCCAGTTCTGGACCACAACGTATTCCAGCTCTTCGTGCAGGAAGTCTTCGGCGGCTTTCTCGTACGCCGGCTCGACCTCGATGTAGTCGGCCAACACGCCCGCCGGGCGGAATCCCTCCGCCTGCCCTTGCTCGATCGCGGTAAACAAACGCTTCACACTTTCGGTTGTATAAGCGCGGTGCGAAAGAATTTGTTCGAGCGATTCCTTGCGAGCGTTGAGATGCGATGCTTCGGTGCGAAGCTGGTCGAGAACGCGGCGCGCTTCGGCAGCGCTGGACTTGCGCTCGTTTAGTTCATCTTCGATCCGGCGTCTTCGATCTGCGATCGAATCCAGTTCCATCTGGCGCGCGGCCATCTTTTCAGACAGCTCGTTCTTGAGGGCCTTGAGGCGGTCCAAATCGCCGACCGCGCTTTCCTCGTCGTTACGGCAGCGTGCTGAATCGCGATCAACGGCCGAGAGGTACTCGCTGATCTGCACCAGCTGATTTTTCAGCGCCGAAGCTTCGCCCAGCAACCGCAAAACGTTCTGGCGCCCATTCTCGAGCGTGCTGGCGCGGTCCTGTAAAGCTCGCTGGAGCTGCTCACGTTCAGCCGACTTGGACGCCATGCGCTCGCGGGCACTCTCGGTTTGCTGCTCCAGCGCCGACACTGCGGCTAAGTGCGCCTGCAGGTCGTGCTGAAGCTGGACCTGCTTTTTCTCGAGATCCTGCGTTTCCGTCTCGCCTTGCGTCAGGCGCTGCTCGATGGCTCCGATCTCTTTGGCCTGAGCCTCCAGCTTGCCTCGAGTCCGTTCCTGGTCGAGCTGAAGATCGGCGAGTTTTTGCCGCGCTGCAGTCAGCTCCGCATCGTTCCGGTAGCAGGCTTCCTGTAGGCCAGTGTGCTCGGTCTCGCGCTCCGCCACCTGGTTCGAAAGATTCTGGAAGTCCTCGTTCGCGAGGTTGAGATCCAGAGCGGTTTTTGCCGCTTCGCGCTCCAGGGTCCGGTAGCGGCCCGTCAGCGACCGGCGAAGCTGCGTGATCAGTTCGGCTTTGAGTTCTTCGTAGCGGCGCGCCTTGGAGGCCTGCCGCTTTAGCGAATTCACCTGCCGGCCCACTTCCTCCAGAATGTCGAATACACGCGATAGATTCTGTTTGGCGCCTTCCAGCTTGGCCTCGGCCAGCCGCTTCTTCGTCTTGAATTTGCCGATTCCGGCGGCTTCCTCGATAATGGCGCGCCGATCCTGGGGTTTGTTGCTTAAGATCTGGCCGATGCGGCCTTGCTCGATGATGGCATAGCTTTCCGGACCCAGGCCGGTCCCGATGAACAGTTCCTGGATGTCGCGTAGACGGGCTATCTTGCCATCGATCAGATATTCGCTCTCGCCCGAGCGGAACAACCGCCGGGTGATGGTGACTTCGCTTGGTTTGTGATCCGGCTGACCGTTACCGTTCGCGTGGCCGTTTTGATGAATGTGATGGCCCGGGTGGTCCGACGCCGGGTCGACCAGCGTCATGGTGACCGAAGCTAGGCCCAGCGGTTTGCGATCACGGGTGCCCGCGAAGATGACATCTTCCATGCGCGCGCCGCGCAGCGATTTTGCAGACTGCTCGCCAAGCACCCAGCTGATCGCATCGCTGAGATTGGATTTCCCACAGCCGTTCGGCCCGACGATCGCCGCAATGCCCGAACCGTTAAACCTCATCTCGGTTCGATCAAAGAAGGACTTAAACCCTTGAATTTCTACGCGCTTAAGTTTCAGCAAATGCTAGCCCCTCCCAATTATTGCACTCGGGGGATGGCTCTATGGTAAACCGGGGCGGCGGGAAAGTAAAGGAGGTATGGGCCAATATTTAGTGGTCTCCGCCGGTCGGGTACTATATATGCGAGTTCAGAAGCTTAGTTCGTTCGGGCAAAAGTAAAGGCCGGTGCCATAAGCACCGGCCTTCTAAGAAGAACCACCCTTGAAAAACTGCTAGAACGTGATTCGGGCCGCGAGCTGAACGGCACGCGGGCCGCCCGACCCGAAGGTCTGGAACGCGCGCTGCGTCGCCTGGCCGAAGCCATAGGTTTGCGTCGCGCCTGCTCCGCAAGTCGCGAAAGCACCGTTGGTCAACGTACAACCACGAGCCAGGGTGTCCAACGTAAAGTTGTACCCGGTCAGGTTGGCGATGTTGAACGCATTGAACATCTCGGCCAGGATCGCGAGCCGGTAGCGTTCTTTGAATTGGAAGTTCTTGGTCAGCCGGAAGTCTTGCGAGAAGGTCGGATCGCCGAATTGGTAGTGCTGCGGCAGAACCAGCGTGGGGATGGTGGCACCTTTGGCGTCCTTTTGCCCAGCCCATGTATTGTTGAAATTGGTTACGGCGGTCACCAGGTCGGACTTGCCACAAGAGATTCCGCCGCAGCTGTAAGGCAGGCCGGGAAGAGCTTGGCTGCCGGTGTTCAAGACGGTCCCAGGCAGCTCAATGCTTCCGATGACCGGTTCTTGGGGTGTGCGGCTCAGAATGCTGGAATTAACGCTCAACACAAATCCCCACGGCAGATCGATGTAGCCCGAAACGTTCAAGTTATGCCTTGGGATGTTGGGGCCGTAGCCGGCGCCCCAATTGGCCAGGTTCCATGCCGTCATGGTGTTCTGGTTTTGGAGCGCGTAGCTCACGATGAACTGGTAGTGGCTCGAGAAACGCTTCTGCGCCTTGACCAGCAAGCCTTCGTACACTGAACGGCCTTGGTCGGTCCACTGCGTGATCGCGCCATTGGAGCACTCGACACCTGGCGTGAAGTTCGGTGTTGCGCATGCCGGGATCACAGGCAGATGAGCGCCGTTGATGTAGCGATTGAACAGGTTGACATCCAACTCGCCGAGGCTGACGTTTTCGCCCTGGCGGCGTGCCCAGTCGGCGCTGATCACGAGGTTATGTCCGAAATCGTGCTGAACGCCGATCGAGGTTTGGTAGCTTCGCGCGATCGGATTGCTTCCCGGCGGGTAGATTTCGACGCCCTGCTTGGCAACGTCGACGTTGGTTGTGGTGTAAGGCCCGCTGCGGGGCGGATTCGGTGGGAACAGCGATTGAATTCGCGGAAGTTGATCCTGGAGAATCTGCATGAACTGACCCACAGTCATGTTGGTAAGAGCCGAAATGGGGATTGGTGCTCCGACCGGAAGTGGAGCGCCGCCCGCGCTGAAGTTCACGATTCCGGGGAATTCGTTGGTAAAGCTGCTGGGGCTTAGGGTCACGCGGCCATCGCCCAAGGGGCCGATCACCGCGGGCTCGCGCAGCTTGTAGTAACCAGGCGTGCTGTCCCAGTAAATTCCACCGCCGCCGCGGATTACCCACTTTTGGTTGCCACCCGGGCTCCAGGCGAATCCGACCGCGGGCTGCATTTCATGCCAGTTGTTATTTGTCGGAGAAAGATTGTTGCCGTAGATGGGCGAGAGATAGGCTGGTTTGGGAAGGTCGGTATTGTAGAACCCGGTTTGTGCGTTCCAGGCCAGACCGTAGTTCAAGGTGAAATTCTTGGTGACCTTCCAGGTGTCCTGGAAAAACGCCCGGTACTGATTGTAGTGTTTGTTCTGTGTGTAATCGTAGGGAGCCGGCGTAGAGACGCTACCTACGCCGATTCCGGTGAAGATGCCAGGGTTCAGCGCGAGCAGCGGAAGGTTCAACAGATCCTGGTTGGACCGGATCACGGTCGGCAGATTGGGGAAGAGTGCATTGACACCCGCTGCGCCGATCGCAGGGGTCAACGTGTTGCGGATAAATTCCGGGCTGTAGGCTCCCACGCAAGCAGGTGTGCAGAAACCCCACAAACCGGCGGAATAGGTCGGGTTCAAGTCTGCACCAAACTTGAAGCGATGGGAGCCCTTCTGCCAATCCATTGTCTCTACCAGCTCGAACCGCCGCGTATTGCGCGCCTGTGGAGCGTTTACGTTCGGTCCAATAGCCGCGTTGCCGAAGGCGAAATTCGTGCCGAGAATCGTTAGCAACTCTGGAACTTGCTGGCTGATGGGCGTCCCCGCTGGAGCCAGCCCAACGCAGGCCGGAGGCACGCATTCGGACGGCGTGGCCAGCAGGTTGTGATTATTCCAGTAGTTGTACTGGAATCGCAGATCGTTAACGATGTTCGGCGTGAAAGTGGAAGTCCAGCCAATGATGCTCTGATCTGCCCAGTTGGTATTGGTGACCCAGTTGGAAGGATTGCCGTTGGAGAACACATCGCCAAAGCCGACATTGCCATCGTGCGAATAGCGCAGGAACATCGTGTTCTTGTCGTTCAGGTGGTAGTCCGTGCGGAACGTATAGTCTTTGAGTTCGTACGGACTGCTGAAAATGCCCGACAGCGCAGCCACCGAAGGTTGGTTGCCTTGCACCGCCAGCGCCTGCACCTGGTTCATGTATTCAAAGTTGAAAAAGAAGAACAGTTTGTCCTTTTTGATGGGTCCGCCGATGGACGCACCGGGATTCCTGCGGACAAAAAACGGGTTGGGATCGAGCGGGCTGCGTGCCAGCGCTGGATATGCAGACATGTTGTGGTCGCGATAGTAGAAATAGGCGCTGCCATGCCAATCGTTGCTGCCTGACCGCGTCACCATGTTGATGGCGCCGCCGGATGCGATGGGCGTTGACAGATCGAAGTTCACCGAGGAGAGTTGGAACTCCTGGACGACGTCCTGCGGGAAGTTCATGGACGAGTTGCCGCCGGCCGTGTCGATATTGTCGGATACGTTGCCGCCGTCCACCGTGAAAACGGTACGGTTGCCCGCGCCCAGCACGCTGACGTTGAAGAGCGTGTTGAACTGCGCGGTGGATCCGGGAGTTACGGTTACGCCCGGCTCTAGCTGGGCGAGCTGCATGTACTGGCGGCCGTTCAAAGGCAGGTCTCGAATCTGGCCTTGCTCAATCGTGCCCTGGACGGTGTGCGTATCATAATTCATCTGCGCCGATGCGGCCTCGACGGTGACCACCGACTTCGCTTCGCCGAGCGACATGGGGAGATTCACGGTGGTTGTCGTTCCGGCTTGCACCGTCGCATCGCGTTGCAGCGTGCGGAACCCGCTGGCTTCGGCATGCACGGTGTAATCGCCGGCGGGCAGCGCGGGCGCGCTGAATAGCCCTTCCGCATTGCTCTGAGCGGTTCGTGTAAACCCGGTGGCTTTGTTCGTAATGGTGACCGTTACGTTGGGGATCACCGCCCCGGTCTCGTCGGTGACGGAACCAGTAATGATCCCGGTGGGCGCCTGCGCGAACGCGGCGAGACACACGACAAGCAGGCAGATAACAGCAACTCTAAACATGGAGACTCCTCGTTCGATATGTGGTACTGCGTTGAAACTCGAGAACTACTAAGACCCTGAAATCTGTTTCAATTCTGCACGAAACAAAATCGATCCGTCAAGAGACGGAAGGTAAAAAGATGACGCAGTGCGGGTGCAGCGCGTTGCGGGAATTTTTTGTGCGGCTAATTAGGTGAACGGGAAGTTATTCACAAAACAAAACGGCCGGTGCACTGTGGCGCCGGCCGTGAAGAATGGAATTGCGGATATGTGTTTTAGAAGGTGATGCGCGCTCCCACCTGCAGTGCACGGGCGCCACCGGAACCGAAAGTCTGATTTTGGCGTTGCGTCGGCTGTCCGAACGCGTAGGTCTGTCCGGCGCAGCTTGTGGAATAACCGTTGGCTGCCAGCGAGCATCCCGGGGCCAATGTGTCGAGCGTAAATGCACCGCCCGGGTACGTTAGATTCGCGATATTAAACGCGTTAAACATCTCAGCCAGAATGCTCAGCTTGTATCTTTCTTTGAAAGTGAATACCTTCGTTAGGCGGAAGTCCTGCGAAAACGTCGGATCGCCGAATTGAAAATCGGACGGAAGAACCAGTGGAGAAGTAATCTTTGCACCCTGAGCATTCAGTGTGCCGACTATATTCTGGTTGTAATTTGCGATTGCCTTCGCCAGATCTGCCTTGCTGGTACCGGCGTTGAGCGATCCATAGGGGATCCCCGGAAGCGGCTCGTTGCTGCCGGAAGGCGCTGTCCCGGGAAGATCGAGACTTGGCACCACCGGCGTGTTCGGGGTGCGGCTGATGATCGCCGAGTTGATCGATAGCGTAAAGCCCCAGGGAATGTCGATAGTACCCGAGATGTTGAGGTTGTGATGGGGCAGATATTGGCCGTAACCGGACATCCAATGAGCGTTATCCCAAACCACTTCGTCCAGCCCTTTCTGGAACGCGTACGAGGCGAGGAACTGGAAATGATTCGAGAAGCGCTTGCTCACCTTGACCAGCAAGCCGTCGTAAACGGCGCGGCCCTGATCGGTCCAGAAGGTCATGCTACCGGTGGAGCAATTGTCCGTCGGATTGAAGTCCGGGCGGGTACTGCATAACGGAATAACCGGCACTGGGGTCGAACTGCCTAAATATCGCGTGAAGAGATTCTGGTCAACTTCACCGAGGCTGACATTTTCACCTTGCCGGCGCGCCCAGTCGGCTGTGATTACGTAACCGCGGCCAAGGTCGCGTTGGACACCTAAATTGGTCTGATAACTACGCGCCAGCGGGAAGTGGGTCGGATACATCTCCACGCCCTGATGCGCATAGTCTAAATTGGGGTAGGGGAACGGTCCGCTACGCGGTGGATTCTGCGGGGCCAGAATCGCGGTGACGCTCGGCAGCTCCTGATTCACCAAGTTTATGAACTGCCCGATGGTCATATTTGTCAAGGCGCTGAGGGGAAGAGCTTGACCGACCCCGATTGGTTGGCCAGTACCCAGGTTGATGATGCCAGGATAAATGTTCGTGAACGCGCTGGCTGCGAGAGTGCTGCGCGCGCTGCCTGGAGGCCCGATCACCGAAGCTTCACGGAGCTTGTAATAGCCTGGCGTGCTGTCCCAGTAGATGCCGCCACCGCCGCGGATCACCCATTTCTGGCTCTTGCCTGGGCTCCACGCGAAACCGACGGCAGGTTGAAATTCCCGCAGGTTGTTTACTGTCGGCCCAAGGTTGTTGGAACCGGTCCCGAGGATCGGAGCCAGTAGCGCTGGCTTGGGCAGATCGGAATTGTAGAAACCCGTTTGCGCATTCCAGGCCAAGCCATAGTTGAACGTAAAGTTGGGACGGATCTTCCACACATCTTGGAAGAATAATCGCCACTGATCATAGTGCTTATTCTTGTCGTAATCGTAAGCGGCCGGCAAGGACACGCCGCCAACACCAATTCCGCTGAAGATGCTGCTGCCGAGATTGAGAACCGGCAGATTTAGAACGTCCGCGTCCGTCTTAAGCTGAGTGGGGAGGGTCGGGAACAGAACCCCGACTAACGAGGACGGTACAGCGGCTCGCACGAAAGTGGGCGAGAAAGCCGCGACACACATGGGAGTGCAGAAGCCCCACAAGCCGGCTGATTTAGTCGGATTGAGATCGCCGCCGAACTTAAACCGATGCGAACCTTTTTGCCAGCTCAGAGTGTCAACCAGTTCAAAGCGCCGCGTATTTCGGGCTTGCGGAGCGTTGAAGTTCGGGCCAATGGCGGGTTGGTTTGAGCCTTGGAAATAGAACACATTTGGCAAGCGGCCGGCTACGCACGGCGCGGAACAATCTGATGGCGTGGCTTGGTTGTTGTGGTTGTTCCAATAGTTGTATTGGACGCGGGCGTCGTTCACGATGGTCGGCGTCAGAGAACTGGTGATACCGAAGATCGACTGGTCCGCCCAATTGATGTTATGCGGCCAGTTAGAGGGATCTCCAAATTCCAGCGATTGACCAAAGCCGTCGTTGCCGTCGTGTGAATAACGCAGGAATAGGTTGTGCTTTGAGCTGAGGTGGTAATCCAGACGCAGGCTCAGCGTCTTGCTGACGTACGGGCTCCCATATGTGTTCTGCAGGAGCGCGAAGGCCGGGTCGGTCGTCTGGATGCTCAAGGCCTGGACCTGGTTAAGAAATTCGTAGTTGAAGAAGAAGAACAGCTTGTCTTTCTTAATAGGTCCGCCGATGGATACGCCCGGGTTACGGCGGACGAAGAACGGATTGGTGATGCCCGGCAGACGTTGCAAATTGGGATAAGCGGCCATGTTGTGATCACGGAAGAAGAAATAGCCGCTGCCGTGCCAGTCGTTGCTGCCCGAGCGCGTCACCATGTTGATCGCCCCTCCGGCCGCAATCGGAGTGGAAATGTCAAAGTTCACTTCCGAAAGCTGGAATTCCTGGACCACGTCTTGCGAGAAGTTCATCGAAGACATGCCGCCGCCGACGTCAATATTGTCGGAAACATTGCCGCCGTCCACCGTGACCGCGGTGCGGTTACCGCCGCCCAGAACGCTCACCGTGAACAGCACGTTGAACTGCGCGACAGTACCCGAACTCACCTGGACACCTGGCTCGAGCGCGGCCAACTGAAGATAGCTGCGCCCGTTGAGCGGCAAGTCCTGAATCGATTGGCGCTGGATGACGCCCTGAATCTGGTTATTTTCGTAATTGATCTGTGAACTGGCGGCTTCGACGGTCACCACCTCTTGAGTTTGTCCGAGACTCATGGGCAGATTCACTTGCGTTGTTTCGCCAGCCTGCACCGTTGCGGGGCGAACCAGGGTTCGGAACCCCGCCACTTCGGCCTTGACGTCATAATCGCCTGCCAGCAGAGCCACCGCGCTGAAGTATCCTTCGGCGTTGGTGTTCGCCGTACGGGTGGCGCCAGTAGCCTTGTTCGTAATGGTGATGGTCGCGTTTGGAATGACGGCACCGGATTCGTCCGCTACCGTTCCTGAGATTGTGCCGGTGCCCTGCGCAAAAGCGCCGAGGCAAAACAGCAGCGAAAGCACAATGATCGCAGCTAAAACTCGTGACATGGAGTCCCCTTCCGACGTGAAATCCCTTGGCCCTGAGAGCAGTTATCGGGTGTAACCTTCAATTGGGTATCAATTTTGAAGCAAGATTGGTATGTTGTCAAGCGTTTTCAAAATGACAACGTGAGGCGGAGGCAACGGTACGAACAACGGTTGTACAACAACTGGAACATAGAACCAACGTACGGGTAGTCGCGCTCTACAATGACTTACTAAATAGTAAGAGTTGGGCACCGTCGTGAAAAATGGAATCGTGGATATGTGTTTTAGAAAGTGAAGCGCGCTCCCACCTGGAAGGCACGGGCCCCGCCCTGACCAAAAGTTTGTCCGATCCGCCCCGTCGGCTGGCCGAAAGCATAGGTCTGCGAGGAGCAGGAAGTGAAAGCACCATTTGTCAGCGTGCAGCCGGGCGCCAGGGTATCCAGTTGGAATGCCGCTGAGGGGTATGTTAGGTTCGAGATGTTGAACGCGTTAAAGACTTCCCCGAGAATGGCCAAGCGATATCGTTCTTTGTAGGAAAACGTTTTAGTCAGCCGGAAATCTTGGCTAAACGTCGGATCGCCAAACTGGTAGTCGGGCGGCAGCACGAGCGGGCCGGGGTTCGGCGCGTTCGCACCTTGAGCGCTCGGCTTGCCGGCGTAATTGGCGTTGTAATTTTGAACTGCCTTGACGAGATCCGACTTGCCGCATCCTGCTGCCAGGCAACTGAACTTCATTCCGGGAAGCGCTTCGTTGCTTCCGGACGGTGCCGTGCCCGGAAGGTCGAGTCCGTTTACCACTGCGACTTGGGGCGTTCGGCTGATAATCGACGAATTCAAGCTCAGCAAAAAGCCCCAGGGCAGGTTAATGGTTCCCGACACGTTCAAATTGTGGTGAGGCAGATCCTCGCCGTAACTGGAATAGAAATTCAAGTTGTCCAAAATGCCGGATGGTCCGGCATCCGAGACGTCCTTCTGGTACGCATAAGAGACCAGAAACTGGACGCGATTCGAAAGGCGCTTACTGAGCTTCAGCAGCAGTCCATCGTACACGGAGCGGCCCTGGCTATTCCAGAAAGTGATCGCGCCAGTCGAGCAGTTGTCCTTGGGATTGAAATCCGGATTGGTTGGACAGAGTGGAATCACGGGTACAGGAGTGGGAGTGCCAAGATAGCGCGTGAACAGATTCTGATCGATTTCTCCCAAGCTGATGTTTTCGCCTTGGCGGCGTGCCCAGTCAGCGGTCAACACCATGCCCCAGCCAAATTGACGCTGGACGCCAATCGACGTCTGATAGCTGCGCGCCATCGGGGAATGCGTGGGATAGATCTCGACGCCCTGGTGCTCGTACTGAATTTCCGAGTACGGGAACGGCCCACTTCTGGGAGGATTGGCGGGCGCGAGCAGCGCGCTCACCTGGGGCAGTTCCTGATTGACCAGATTCTCGAAAAGCCCCACCGTCATGTTCGTCAGACTGTTGATCGGAAGCGGTGCGCCGACCGGTATCGGTTCTTGTGTCGACAGATTGAACATGCCCGGATAGATGTTCGTAAAAGCGCTGGCCGAAAGAGTATTTCGAGCGCTTCCGGGAGGTCCAAGAGCGGCTGCCTCACGCAGCTTGTAATATCCGGGCGTGCTGTCCCAGTAGATGCCGCCGCCGCCGCGGATCACCCATTTTTGGCTCTTTCCAGGGCTCCAGGCGAAGCCGACGGCGGGCTGAAACTCTTTCAGGTTGTTGACGGTTGGCCCTAAATTGTCGGGACCAGTCCCCAGGATCGGAGCCAGGAGCGCGGGCTTTGGAAGCTGCGAGTTATAGAAGCCGGTTTGTGCGTTCCACGCGAGACCATAATTGACGGTGAGATTGGGGCGAATCTTCCAGACATCCTGCGCATAAAGCCGCCACTGATCGTAATGCTTGTTGGCGTCATAGTAATAAGAAGAAGGTAGCGGGACTTCTCCCACTCCCACGCCGCTGAAAATTGCAGGGTTCAGGTTCCACACGGGCAGATTCAGAACATCCGCGTCAGTCTTGAGGGTCGTGGGCAGTGTTGGAAATAGAAGGCTGACGAACTGCGCGGGCACCACCTCTCTCAGGAAGGTAGGCGAAACGGCTCCCAGACACATCGGAGTGCAGAATCCCCACAGGCCAGCTGAAGCAGTGGGGTTCAGGTCTCCGCCAAATTTCAGGCGATGTGAACCCTTTTGCCAGCTGATACCATCGACGAACTCGTAGCGGCGCGTGTTGCGCGCCTGAGGAGAATTCAAATTGGGGCCGATGGACTGCTGGTTCGTGCCGACGAAGAACACCACGTTCGGAAGCGAGCCGGCCACGCATGGCGCCGAGCAGTCGGATGCCACGGCAGGTAGATTGTGGTTGTTCCAGTAGTTGTATTGGACTCGCAGGTCGTTAACGATGGTCGGCGTAAGAATCGTGGTGAGGCCCAAGATTGACTGATCGGCCCAATTGACATTGTGCGGCCAGTTCGATGGATCACCGAAGGTCAAAGCTGGCCCGAAGCCATCGTTGCCGTCGTGTGAATAGCGGAGGAACAGGTTGTTCTTGGAGTTGATGTGGTAGTCGAAACGCGCTGTAATCTTTTTCGCGTCGTACGGACTAGCGTAGGTGCCCTGAAGCGCATAGAAAGCGGGATCGGTGGTGGTTACGCTCTGGGCCTGAACTTGATTTAAGAACTCATAGTTGAAAAAGAAGAACAGCTTGTTTTTGAGGATGGGGCCGCCGAGCGACGCCCCCGGATTCCGCCGCACAAAGAACGGATTCGCGGGGCCAACGCGTGAGAGATTCGGATACGCGGCCATGTTGTGATCGCGGTAGAAGAAATAGGCGCTGCCGTGCCAATCGTTACTACCGGAGCGGGTAACCACGTTGATTGAGCCGCCAGTCTGAATCGGACTCGACAAATCCACATTTAGCTCGGAAAGCTGGAACTCCTGAACCACTTCCTGGGTGAAGTTCATGGATTGGCCGCCGCCGGCGACATCGATATTGTCGGAGACGTTGCCGCCATCAACGGTAACCGCGGTCCGGAACCCGCTCCCCAGAACGCTCACATAGAATAAGGCATTGAACTGGCCTATCGTTCCCGTGGTGATCTGTACGCCGGGTTCGAGCGTAGCGAGTTGTATGTAGTCTCGCCCATTGGAGGGCAGGTCCTGAATCGTGGCGTGCTCTATGACTCCTGCTATCTCGTGCTTCTCGTAATTCATTTGGTTGGATGCAGCCTCCACGGTCACCACTTCCCGTGTGCCGCCCAGTTGCATCGGCATGTTCACGGTGATCGTGCTGCCCGCCAGGACAGTCGCATCTCGTTCTAAGGTCCGGAAACCGGGAGCTTCGGTCTTAAGTTGATAGTCGCCTGCCGGAAGCGCTGGCGCGGAGAAATAACCCTCTGCGTTCGTCGTGGTGTTGCGCGAAACCCCAGTTGCCTTGTTCGTGATGGTTACTTTTGCAGTCGGAATCACGGCCCCGGATTCGTCCGCCACTGTTCCAGTGATTGTCCCCGTGCCCTGGGCGAAACCCCTAGGGGAGAGGAAAAAAGAGAGCACGATCGCTGCAGCTAAAACTCGTGACATGGAGTTCCTCTTCGACGTGAAATCTCTTGCCGCTTAAAGCAGTTGTCGCATCTAACCTACAATTGGGTATCAATTTTGAAGCAAGACTGTCATGTTGTCAAGCGGTTTTCACAAGGGGAATGGGAGCCGGAGGCAACGGTAGGAACAACCGTTGTAAAACAGGTGGAACATTCCAACAACGTACGGACAACTATCGGTATCTGAATAACTTAGCTATGACGTAAGCGATCCAACAAATGCGGTCCTCGGAGCAGCTTGAACGCGCCGAATGTTACCGAGTCACATTTGCTGCCTGGTCGCTCGGCGTTCGCCCGGTTCGCGGCTGCGCGTCGGATGACGAAACTCCGCCTGCGGCTGCGATCCGGCGCTCGGGGTAATCCAGGACCGTTTCAAACGCCGCTCTCGGCGGGAATTCTTGGATCACGAAGTCCACCACGTGGAGCGCGGTCTTTACGTATTGATCCAACGACCCGTTGTTCATCACCATGCGAACCACATTGAAATTCCCGTCCACCAGCAGCGCCGCCAGCAAACGGGTGTAGAGGTCGGTGTCGGGATCCTGGCCGGCCTCGCGGCTCAGCTCGGAAGCCAGCACGTCTTCATACTGGATCTGTATTTTGAACGACGCTGCGGTCAAAGCGGGATCGGAGTCGACAAGCTTTGTATAACGCAGCAAGTCGCCCCGGCGCGCCACTTCTGTAGCCGAGGCCTCAATGAAGTCCCGCCAGTATTGCAGCACGCTGCCCTTGCGGTTCGGGTCCAGCAGGCCCTTGCGGAAGTTGTGCAGCGCCACCTGGCGAAAAGCCAGGGCGATTTCTTCCTTGGAGCCGAAGTAGCGCAGCACAGTCTGCTTGTGAACGCGCGCCTTACTGGCGATGTCTTCGAGGGTGGTGGCGGCGAAGCCGTGCTTACGGAACAGGCTGTCAGCGCATTTCAGAATCAAGCGCCGGGTGTGAATCTTTTTGCGTGCGCGAAGCCCAGGTTTCGCCTCCATCCGGTCCAAATATAGCTGCTAGAGGGTTGCCGGAGCAAACGGCGGCCGCTACAACTCTGCGCGTGCCCAACAGCACGCCGAAAGCGCGATGTCGACGTTAGGGCCTACAGGAATTGCTGGCTCAATTCGGCAAAGTTGCCGGGCGTGATCAGTTGGAACCGGAGCACGAGCCGGGTGAAAGGTTGCAAGGCGCGCGTCAGTTCGTCGCTAGGGATCTCCGGACTGGCGAGGTACAGGTGCCCGGCTGCAATGCGGAACGGGAGCACTTGCCAGGCGCGGACAACGCGAAGCGGCAGCGCGCGGGCGACGTTGCGGCTGATCGTCCACGGCTCGATTCGCCCGGCCGGAACGGCCTGTTGGGCGCTGAGCGCTTCGTACAATTCATCCTCGGTGAGCTTGCCGAGTTGGACCAGATGTTCACCGAGCCGCACTCCTATGGGTAAAGTTTCGAGCGCATGCGCCACATCGGATTCGCTCGCATACCCGGAACCGGCTAGAATCTCGCCCAGCCGGCGCTTGTGATCGACCAAGGCGGCGCGGGAAGGATAGGCGTGTTCGGTCTTCAGCCAGGCTAGCGGTTCACCCAGCAGGCGCGCGCGGGAGTAACGATAGACTGCGCGAACGGCAGCGATGGAATTGATCCAGTTCGCACACACGTTACGTATGGGAACACCGACTGCGAAGAAGAGGCCGTACATCCGCCAAGCACAGCCGCAGCGAACGCCGGTCTGAATGAGCTGGATCGCCAGCGTGCAAGCCAGCAGCCATGGATGAAGCACGTGGCGGGCTAAGGGCCAAGACGTTCCGGCGAAACGAGCGCCGAAATATGAAACCATGCCGTAGGCAAAGAGCAGATTCGTGAAGAGACTCATCGGATTGCCGATCAGTCCTTTACGATCGCGCCAGAACCAATACACGTCTGCGGCCGGCCCCCGCCAGCCGTGATGCTGCCAGGCCTGAAGCCCTATGCCGGTGATCCAGCGGGTGCGCTGGCGAATGGCGGAGCGGACCGTCTTGGGAAAAAACTCGCGCGTGGCAAACACCTTCCATCCGGAGCCCGACAGCGGAACGAACACCTGCTTGCACCCCAGCCGGTGCAGCCGCAGGCCATTTTCGTAATCCTCCGTGAGGCTGGCCGGCTCGAAAATCAGGTTGTGCTCGGCGGCCGCGAGCTTCTCCAGCGCTTCGCGCGTATATCCCGTTCCGACGCCGTTGGAGGGCAAGAAGCTGCGCATGAACTGGCGCGCCGGCATATCCTTCAGCTGCCATTCGGCGAACTCGTCGCAATAGATCGAATGCACGACGCTGGGAAACGGGGTTGCGAGCGGCATTACGGGCACCTGCACCATGTCGTATTCCCGCGAGTAGGTATTGATGCGAGCCAGCGCATCGGCATGGATGAGATCCTCGGCGTCGTGCGTAACGACGATCTCGAATAGCGCATCGTGAGTCTCTTCGAACAGGAGCATGCGCTGATAAATCCAGTTCAGGCAGTCGGCCTTCGAGGTGGGTCCGTCGTGCGGGCAGACGGCCAGATGCACGCGCGGAAAACGCAGTTCGAGTTCGCGAATTGCGTCTAGTGTCGGTTCGTCGTTAGGATACCCGCCGAGGAAAAAATGGTAGTTCTCATACCGGATAGCGGCGATGTTGTGTTCCACCATGCCGCCGATTACGGCATGTTCCTGCCACAGTGGGACGAAGATGGCGATTGATTTCTGCTGGGACTCGGGTTGCTGGCTAGTTGCCTGGCCTGGGCAGGATCCGAATCGGGATTTCAGCCACACCCATGCGTAAACGGCATCCAGCAGCAGGTCGTCCAAGCCGCTCACGAGGATGACGATGGCAGCCGGGAACAGGCACTGGGCGACCAGAGGATCCAAGCCGGATAGCCAAGCCGAGAAGTCCTTGCCCACTGGAGACTTAAGTGGCGGCGCGTACGGAATTGTCTCGCCACGCCGGGCAAACTTTCCGCGCCGTGGTTTCATTTGGGCCTTAGGCCACTTCAAGCCCTGTTTTCTAGGGCCGATTTTGTCGATGGTTATGGCGAAATGCAGACCCCACGGCCTGTACCACTCTTGAACGTATTCCTGGCAACGAGCGCCCTGGCATTTGGACAATCCGTCGACAAGCCGCCGGATCCCAGCTCGAAGGAGAAAACGCTGCTCGCGGCGGTCACGGCATCGGCGCAATGGAAACCCAGCGACCCGCGCGTGGCGAAAAGCTACCAGGAGCTAGCGGACTACTATTCTGCCGAGGGCCGCTACGCCGACGCCGAGAAGCTTTACAACAAGCGCTTGGAACTGGCCGAGGACACCTTGGGGCGCGCCAATCCGGAGCTGATCCCGGCTGTCAACGATCTGGCGCGGGTGAATTTCGCACAGATGAAGTTTGCGCGCGCCGAGGAACTGTACGAACGTTCGCTGCGGATCATGGAGCGGGAATACGGTGACGAAGACGCCAGGCTCATTCCGGAGATCGAAGCTGTGGCGCAGACCTATGAATCGGATACGCGGTATCCGGAAGCGGAACGATACTTGAAGCGCGCCATCGCCATCCGCGAGAAGATGGGCGGGCCGGAGAACGCGGCCACGGCTCCCGATTTGATCCGGCTGGCGCATATCAGCCTCATGCGGAAGAACGAGGCCGCCGCAGTCACATTGTACGAGCGCGTGCTGGCGATTCAGGAGAAAACACTGTCATCCAACAGTCCGGAGCTGCTGCCCGCGCTGGACGCTCTAGCGAGCCTGGCCGTGAATCAAAAACGCATTGCGGAGGCCGAGCCGCTGCTGCGTAAAACTCTTTCCATACGCGAAGGCAGTGTGGGACCGATGCACCCTGAGGTTGCGGCTAACCTGGACCGGTTGGGCGCTGTCCTGGTAGAGCAGAAAAAGTACCCTGACGCCGCCCGGGTGTATGAGCGCGCGCTGTTTTTGTGGATGAAGAACCTTCACCCGGATAGTCCGGAATTGCTGGATAAGTACCAAAAGCTGGCCGAAGTCTACGCGGTGCTGAACCGGCCAGTGGATGCCGAACCGCTGGTGCAACAAGTGCTGACGGCTCGCGAGAAGGAGACGGTCGCGAGTCTGAACACGCTGGCTTCTATCTACGTAGCCAAAGACAACTTCAACGAGGCGGAGCCGTTGTACCGGCTGTCGCTATCGATCCTCGACAAGCGTGGTGTTCTTTACGCGCGGCACTCGCCAACCGCCGATATCGACCTCGAACTGCTTACCCAAACCGCGAGCGATTATGTCGAGGTGCTGAAGCGAATGCGGCGGAAACCCGAGGCAGCGAAACTGGAAGCGAGAATCCGGCAATTGACTGGGAAACCGAGCCAGATCGCGTCCAAGAAGCACGCCGGCTAAGTTCACCGCCTGGCGCGGCCGTCGCGGCCGTCACCCTAATAATTGCGGCATTGCCGCTCGCGCGTTTCGCCCGTCCACGGACACGCGCTCATACAGCGCGGAGGTACACTGAGGTTGCCATGCCATTCATCGAGAATCAGGGCGCGAAGATTTACTGGGACGAGCAGGGGGCGGGCGAGCCGTTGCTGCTGATCATGGGGCTCGGGTATCCGTCCGACATGTGGTACCGGACACGGCCCGTGGTTTCTAAGACCTATCGTACGATCGTCATCGATAATCGCGGGGTGGGCCGCAGCGATATGCCTCCGGGGCCGTATCCGATTGCGACCATGGCGGCGGACGCGCTGGCCGTTCTGGACGCGGCCGGAGTGGATGCTGCGCACGTCTACGGGATTTCGATGGGGGGGATGATCGCGCAGGAGTTGACACTTCAGCATCCGGAGCGCGTACGCTCCTTGATTTTGGGCTGCACCGCGGCCGGCGGACCTACAGCAGTGCAGGCCGAGCCAGAGGTGGGCCAGATGATCATGGCGCGCGGCGCGATGACACCGGAGCAGGCAGCAGAGGCCGCGGTCCCGTACATCTATGATCGAGGAACGCCGCGTGCGAAGATCGATGAGGACCTGAACGTTCGCCGTCCGTGGTTGGCGCGCCCCGAGGCGTACATCGCCCAGCTCCAGGGCATTCTGGCCTGGGAAGCCTATAGCCGGTTGCCGCACATTCAGGTTCCAACGCTGGTGGTCCACGGAGAGAACGATCGGCTAGTGCCAGTTGGAAACGGCAAGCTGATCGCAAGCCGGATTCCCGGCGCCAAGCTCGTCATTCTGCCGAATGCCAGTCACATTTATCCGACCGATCAGACCGAGGCGTCTCATCGGGCGATTCTGGAGTTTCTGGCATCGCAATCACAGCGGCGGACCGGCGTGCCGGCGTAGCCCTTGGTTTAGGCGGGCGCCGCGGGCGTAAGACGGCTACACTCGCGCACGCCGATGTGCAGACGTACGACGTCGAGCGGGCCCTGCTATTCGCGTTCTAAGCTTTTCACCAGATTGGCTTGACCGTACTTGCGCGCTAAATCGAGTGCGGTAAGGCGCTCCGGGGTGCGGGCTTTAATATCCGCGCCGGATTGGATCAACAGGTCCAGCATCCCGGAGTCGCCGTAATCAATCGAGGCCGCATAGAGCAGTGGGGTCATGCCGCGTTTATCGACGGCGTTGACATTGGCGCCGCGCGAAATCAGCAGCCGCGCTATGTTGGTGCGGCCGTTAATGACAGCCAACTCCAGAAGCGTCACACCGTCGCCATCGCGAAAATCTACCGGGAGACCTGCATCGAGCAATGCGGTGAGGGTAGCGGGGTCGTCAAAGCCGATCGCATTCAAGAATGGCGAGCCGGGAAACTGGCCGATCGCTATGAACTGGTCATCGAAGCGGTCGCCTTTAGCGACGAACGTTCGCACCATGCCGGCATTGCCGGAGATAACCGACAGGCCCAAAGCGGTCGCGCCGAACAGAGGCGCGCCCGATCCTTTCGGAAGCCGAACCTCGGCGCCGCGGTCGAGCAGCAAACGCATGACCGGCGCCGAATTAGGATACTGCGCGGCCACGAGCAGCGCGGAGTAGCGGGTTTTCGCGCGAGCGTTTACGTTCGCGCCATGATCGAGCAGGAGTTTGGCTTTTTCGGCATCGGGCACCGCCATCATCAGCGCGGACGTACCCTCCTTGGTGGCCGAGTTCGGGTTGAATCCTTGGTCGAGCAGCCTGCGCACATCCGCCACAGTTCCGAAAAGCACGGTTTCGGCCCACGGTTCGATGGACTTCGGTTCGGCTTCCGGAAGAGACAACGGTTTTGTCTTTTGCGCCGGGCCGGCCGCGGTAGCCAGCGCCATGATGGCCCATGAGGCTCCCATCATGGAAATGAACTGATCGTGTCCGTACGGATATCCACTCTCGAAATACGGCGGGCTCACCGAAGCCGGCGGGTGAAGACGAGATTTCACGTGCCACGACCCATCGGGCTTTTGCGTGTTCAGCAAGAACTGCAGGCCGCGCGACCACACGGCATCGTTCGTCGACATGCCGCCAGCATCGTGCAAAGCCATGAGGGCTTCGCCCGTGGAATACGCATCGCTGGAACGCCCTTGCACTGAGATCCAGCCGCCGTCCGGTTGCTGCGTTGCTGCCAGAGCGGCGGCGTGCTTGGCGAGTTCAGCTTTCGGCGCTCCCGCCCAGTACAGGCCGAACAACTGGTAGGTGCGCTCCTCTGTGTCTCGTGGCACTCGAGCCGAGAGCCAGGCGCGCGCTCTGTCGACGCGTTTCTGCGTATCGGCCGCCAGCGACGCGTGGTGATAAAGCTGGATGGCTCGGACCGCGATCGCTGTGGCGGTGACATAGCTGTAGGCCTGCGGCGGCCGCTCATCGCCGGTAACCCAATGTCCATCGGCCTGCTGGCGCGCTGCTATCAGGCGAGCGTAAACGGCAGTGGTCAAGTTGGGCCGCACGCCCGCGGCATCCATGCCGATCAGCCGATTGCAGTCGTCCATGGTGGGGTCGATGACGTGCGTGTACTGAACCGCGCGATCCAGGCTCGCGTACGGGCCGAAGCCCAGCGCTGCATCGCTGTGAGCGATCGCTTCGTCCACCGCGATGCCGTGCTCGCGCGCGGCGCGGAAAGCCTGCGCGGGCAGGATCTGGTTGTGGCAAGAGTAGCAAGTCTGCTTGGCGTACCAGTCGTTTTGAGTTTTTTGGAGGAGACCGATGGCTTTCGCGGCGGAGTCCCGCATCCGGTCGGGAGTCAGGCTAGCGGCCGGGAGACAAGCGGTCCAAAGCAGTAACGCGGCGACAACTCGCATCCCTTTATCAGATCATCGGCAACTCCAGGGCGCAACTCTTAGCAAAAGGGCCGGGTCCGCGACATGAGGCGTTCGCGAGGTACAGCGGCCGGAATTTCCCACCGGTTGGGCACGCGCCTTTGGCTTGTACGGGCGCGATGGCGGCCCACACGCGGGCAGCTCCGCTGGAGTACGCTAGAAACATACCAGGCCGGGCATCTCGCGCGCGATCTGAAAGGTTCCGCCGCGGCATTTGCGACCCCCGTTGTCCAACGCGCGGCGAATCAGCGGTAAAGTAAATTCTTCTGTGAGCTGCGTGTCTACTCAGTTGACCAAACCGGAGGCCCCCCGCCTCGTCGCATTGCGAGGGCCAGTGAAGGGTTCCATAATCCCGCTGCCCGAAGGCGAATTCTCGGTTGGACGCCAGGCTTCCAACGCTCTGTGTCTCGAGGAAAATGCCGTCTCCCGCCGGCATTGCATAATTCAACGAGCCGGCGCCCGCTGCACGCTCAAGGACCTGGACAGCCGCAACGGCACCTTCATAAACGGTACTTCGGTAGCCGAGCGGCAATTGGACGAAGGCGACGAAATCCGGATCGGTGGGTCCGTCTTCTCATTCCTCATCGATCCCGACCGCGCGGTTCCGATTCCTTCCTCCGATTCGAAAACGCGCAAGCTTCGCTTCGAAGACTCGGCCTATCTGTCTTCGAGCGAGCATACGATGCTCCATCCGTCGGCTCGCGCGCTGCACGACCTGCGGACGCTGCTGCGCATCACCACCATGCTGCACTCCTTCCAGGGTTTGCAGACCTCCAAAGATATGCCCGCCGCCGAAGCGCTCCGAGGCCATTTGGAATCGCTGCTGCCCGACATGATTCCATCCACGCGCGCGGGCGTATTTCTCCCCGGCGCGAGCTCCTCGAAGTGGAAGCCCAATGCGGAAGTTTTCCAACGTGCCTGCAACGAGCGCATCGCAGTGTGGCTGGACGATGCCGACGGTGCGGGAGTCTCGGCCATGGCTGCGCCTTTGATCGCTCGTGGAGAAGTAGCGGCCGTGATTTATCTCGAATCTACGGACGCGCGGCACAAGTTCGACGAGGGCCATCTCCAGCTCCTTGGTGCCGTCGCCGGAATGGCAGCGGTCGCCTGGGAGAACGCCACCATCCTGGGCTGGTTGCAAGAAGAAAACGAGCGCCTGCAATCGGCGCTGAAACTGGAGCACGACATGGTCGGCTCCAGCAGCAAAATGCGCGAGCTGGCCCGCCAGATGGCCAAGGTGGCACCGGCCCACTCGACCGTCCTGATCCTGGGAGAGAGCGGCACCGGTAAGGAACTGATCGCGCGCGCCATCCACCGCAACAGCCTGCGCGCAGCCGGCCCGTTCGTTGCCATCAATTGCGCCGCGCTCACCGAAACTCTGCTCGAAAGTGAGCTGTTCGGACACGAGAAAGGCGCGTTCACGGGCGCATCCACGCAGAAGAAGGGCAAGCTCGAGATGGCCGCCGGCGGCACCGTGTTTCTGGACGAAATCGGAGAACTGTCAGCCGCCCTTCAGGCCAAGCTGCTGCGCGTTCTCCAGCAGCGCGAAATGGAGCGCGTCGGCGGCAACACTACGATTCCTCTCGACATCCGCGTCCTCGCCGCCACGAATCGCGATATCGAAGCGGCTGTCAAGGACGGGACCTTCCGCCGGGACCTGTTCTACCGCCTCAACGTCGTCACGCTCAAGGCTCCGGCTTTGCGCGAGCGGCCCGATGACATTCTCCCGCTGGCCGAGCATTTCGCAAAAAAGTATGCCGCCGAGTGCGGACGCAAAATCACCGGCCTTGCGCCGGAGGCAAAGGCGCGGCTGCGCAGCTACGATTGGCCGGGCAACGTGCGCGAACTCGAGAACGCCATCGAGCGCGCCGTGGTCCTGGGTTCCACCGATACCCTGCTGGCTGAGGATCTTCCCGAGCAGGTGCTCGCCCTCCCCGCTACATCCAACGCTTCAGGCCAGTACGATGCCGCCGTGGACGCAGCCCGCAGGCAGGTGATCCTGAGCGCATTCGAGCAAGCCGATCACGACCACGACGCGGCCGCAAAAATCCTCGGCCTTCATCCCAACTACCTGCACAAACTGATCCGCACCATGGATCTTCGCGCCGCTCTCAAGCGCGGCGCCCGATGATCATCCGACGATACTCCACTACAAGTGATTTGGCCTGGGCACCCGTGATATACTGACCCGCCAACGGAGGGGAAGGGTGTTATGTTCCCACAGAGTTCCCTGCTGGCCCTCACTTTCACGAGCCGGCGATTGCCAGGCACGCTTTCTCGATGCGTTGTCTTGTTCGCCACTCAACTCCAGGTATCCAGGCCGCCGCGTCGCAATGTCGCATCCGGCGGTGTCCGGTAGGAGGCCGTCATGAAATTCACACTTGCTGCATCCTGCGGTCTGATGCTTTTCGTCGTGGCGGCGCACGCGCAGTCGCCTGTGATGAATCCGCCCATCAACATCAACATTCCTGCGCTGGGTGTACCACAATTCTATGCCGACACCATTTCTTGCCCATCGGTTAAGGCAACGGTTAGCATCGCCGATCCGAGTATTGTCTCGGTTACGCCTACATCCGCTACGTTCACCACCGGCAACGCGCAATTCACACTCATCGGACTGAAGAATGGCAAAACCGTCGTTACGATCACGTTCAACGTGAGTGGCTCACCCTGCATGACTGAGCAGATCATCCAACCTCTCAACGTCACTGTGGCCGGCACCCAACCCAGCAGTTCGCCAATCACCGGACTTGCCAACAACTACAGCTTCATCGCCGCCGGGCTTCCCAATTACGGCATTGCGCAGGGCTCGATTTTCGACATTTTTGGAACAAACCTTTCGCCCACCAGCACGCCGTTACAATCCGTCCCGCTGAAAACTAATCTCGGCGGCGTTACTGTTACCGTGACGGTAAACGGCACGACTACAAACGTGATCTTGTACTACGTCACACCTACGCAGATTGCCGGGATTTTGCCCTCCAGCACACCTGTGGGAAGCGGTACGCTTTCTGTCTTCAACAATGGAACATTGATTGGAACAACGCCTATCCAGGTTGTTCAGAGCGCTTTTGGAATTCTGACGCTGAACGGAGCGGGCGGCGGGCCGGCGGCCGCTTTCGACGTCAACAGTAATTATGTGGGCTTTACCAATGCACTAAACTATGGCGACTACGTCGTTCTATGGGGCACAGCCGTGGGTCCGGTTCCGGGAGGAACCGATGAAACCGTCCAACAGTCGCCCGCTGATCTGAGCAACGTTCCCTTTTCGGCCTGGATCGGTGGCGTCCCGGCCCAGGTCTACTATCACGGCCGATCGCAATATCCGGGCCTCGATCAAGTGATCCTGATCGTACCCCAGGGCGTCACTCCCGGCTGTTACGTTTCCGTGGTGACCCAGAGCGGAAACATCGTCTCTAATACCGCAACGCTTCCCATTTCTGCCTCTGGCCGGACCTGTAGCGAACCGACGGTTGGTTGGTCTGCCAGCCAGTATCAGGCCATCGCCTCATCGGGGAATTTTGCGGGTGGCTTTATCGGGGTCCTCAGCGGCGCCTACGATCTCGGCGGAATGACCTCTGTGAACAATGCCGCCGGAGCATCCTTCTTCAAACTCACCGCAACGCAGTTTAATGCTCTTCCGCCGCTGATTCCATCGCTCGGCAGCTGCACTGTTCTCTCGTCCACCAAGGATTCTTTAGCAGCGTCCGTTTTTGGCATGTATGCTCAGACGCTGCCTGGCGCCGCCTTGGATGCAGGCTCCCTGGTCGTCACGGGTCCTGCGGGAAGCGCGGGGCTGCCAAAGACGAGCGACGGTTACTACGATACTTTGCCTACCCCGTTTCAGACTTCGCTCACGGCCGGCTTTATCCCCGAGAATGGTGGAAATTTCATGTTCGACAACGGCTCCGGAGGCTCAGGCGTCGGAAAATTCTCAGCCAGCGTCGCCATGGGAACAGGCGGCATCCTGAAGTGGACCAACGAATCGAGCATCAGCACCGTGAATCGTGCCAATGGAGTGACGGTGAACTGGTCGGGAGCTGGCAGCAATACTTTCGTCGTGGTGAGCGGGGCATCGGCGTCCGATCAGGGCCCGTTCGTCTCCGCCCGCTTCGCCTGCTCGGTGCCGGCTTCGGCGGGCACGTTCACGGTGCCGCCATATGTGCTTCTGGCGCTGCCCAGCGGCGGCAACGGTCTGATCCCGCACGACTCCTTGCAAGTCTCCCAGGTCACGTTTGGACAGCCTTTCAGCGCTCCGCAATTGAACGCCGCGACAATTATGTCCGCTTTCAGTTTTCTCGACGGAGTGACTTATCAATAGCAAGGCAGCTCGAACTTACTTGAACTGAACGGTCCGGCCCGAGACAGACGCCCCAAACGCCAGCACGCCATCCACTCCGGTCACGCGGCTCGCCGTGACCGGCACTCCCGGCAGTTCCACCAGCAGGATAAGATTCAGCGGGAATCCACGAGGATGGGCCGGCGTAGGCGGTATGTTCGCCAGTGCGTACGCCGGAATCTGGAATTTTCCCGCGGAAGCATTGGCTAGGCACGCACATACTCCCGAGGCTCCGGTTTGAGACTCTTCGCTCATCGCAACCACTAGCACCACTTTGGTGGCGGGCCTATCCGGCGATAGCCAAGTCACTGTCGCTCCGCGGCTCCGGTCCACCTTACCCACCTGCTTGCGATTACGCCATACCAAAGGCGATTCCGCGCGCATCGACGCGTGAAAGGCGCCCACATCCACGCCTCCGGGTGCACTGATCTGATATTGGCCAGGCTTAATGAATAGAGGTTCGGCTTTGACCCCGGGCGCCGGAGGACGGCCGCCCAGCAATTGCCAATAGCGGCCCTTATACGATGTGGCCGGCAGTAGTTGTTCGCCCGCCGGTCCGCGTATCGTGACGCCGGGGCCTGCATCCAGCGGCTTTCCCTGCATCGTATCCAGCAATCCCAGGCGGGAGGAAATGCGCAGGCCCAGCGCTCCAACATAGGTGGTGCAAGTACCGACTGGCGGAAAAAGAAATAGCGGATTCACGGACGCGTCCTGGTCAATCTCGGAGAAACTGACGAAGCCTGCGTCGATCGGATAGGCTGAGGTGTCTCTAGCAGTAGGACCCATCTCGAGGTCTGCATGAATCAGCCCGGCCATGGCGAGCCTCAACCTCTGGCCTCGGAAGCTGGCGACCCAGTCGAAACGATCCGTGCACCGGGAGCCATCCCGGCTAATAGCCATGCTGACGCTGTTGCCGTAAATTCCCGGCGCACTGCTCACCAGGACCGGCACATGACAGCCTTCCGGCGCGGCGGCCGGCAATTGGAACCGGAGTGTATCAACACCAGGGCGGTCCGCGGGCCTTTTGAGCGCCGTTACGTTGCTCGCGGCAACGCCACCCACGAGTACCTGCGGAGCCGCGCGCATCGTCGCCCCTGCGCCCAACCCGGTTCCCGCTATAGTTACTGTTTCACCGGGCTTCGCGGGCCGCGCTTCGGAATTCATCACGCCGTCTGCGTTCGAGATCTGCCCCGGTCCCCAACCCTGACGATTTTGGGAAAAAGCGCCAAAACTCGATTCGACAATCTGGATCGGCCATTCCAGACTGGTGTGGCCGTTTCTCACCACTTCGAGCACCACGCTCCCCAGCGGTGCAGTCTGGGGAACAATCGCCTCAATCTCGTTTTCATTCACGGATATCGCCGGCGTCTCCACCCGCACGTCAGCGCGCCGGATACGGACCACGACCTGCTTCGGGGCGGCAGGGCCAAACCGGAAGCCGCGAATCGAGATCAAAGAACCAGGAGCCGCTGCGCCCATGGGCTGTTGCACCGGTATGCGGCTCGCCAGATTCAGGATGCCGCCCTGCGCGATGGCGGGTGCTTCTCCGTCTTGAGCCGCAGCGAACCTGCCAGCCGCGAGCAAGGCAGCAGCAATCCACAGGGAGCCCGCGGTCACTGGGCAAGCACCCGCCGCAGTTTACCGCTCAGCGCGAGCGAGTCCGGAAGAATCACCAGCGGATTGAGAGTCGCCAGGAAGCGTTCACTGACATTCTTCATGGCGCCTCTCCATTGGACCCGATTCGGACGCGCTAAGTCGACGCGACCCGCCGTATTGTCCAGATAGGCGTGCCATACAAGCGTGGCGCAGTCGTAGGCATCGGTAGCCTCAAGCCGGCCTCGGAGTTCGGCAATGACCCGGTTGAACTCACCGGCTTGGCGCGGCCGGTCGTGTTTTGGATCCCACCACAGCCAGGCGCGGTAGTAATCGCTGACTTCGCTGGCGCGGAACGTAACCCCTCGTGCCGCTATCCGTCGCGCCCACTGCAGAATGCGGTTTCGGTCTTCGCTCCCCAGCGCGCCGTCCAGCCGGTATACATCCACCCGGTCGGCTTTGCGCCAAGCCAGGCTCTCCTCGATCGCCACAGTCGCCACTAGACCGTCCGGAGTGGCATCATCCCCGGCGACCGCTTCGAGCAACCGCGGCGCGCCGTCCGCATCGGGTCCAATATACATGGCCGCGTGCGTGTAAACCGGCTGGTACAGGGCATCCTGCCGAGAATTTCGATCGTGCGCCAGAATCACGTCGCCGGTCTGCAACAATTCATACGGCGCGGGCGACCGGGCAGCGGGGGAAGCGCTGATCTCAACTTGCACCCCCGATTCCTCGGTTCGGCATCGAACCGTGATACGGTGCGGTCCACCTGCGAGCCGTATGACCCGCTCGAAGCGGCCTGTGCCATCTACCCGTGTCGACGCGACCGTACTCGCGCCATCTAGAATCTCGATCCGTTCACCCGGACTAGCCTGTCCTTCAACGACTGCGTAAGAAGAATGCAGGGTCGCCCCGTCGCGCGGTGCCGTGAGGTGCATGGTCTGTGCGCAGACGACAAGAGGGCAAAGATGAATCCAAATCGAGCTTCGCCGCACAGTGAAAGCGATACTAACGTCATGCGGCGATGGCTGTCAATGTCCGACGATGTTCATCTGACGATGTTCATATGACGATGTTTGCGGCAACGGGCAGTCTGATATCCTGAAGCTGCGTGCGATTTTTCCTCCCGCTTCTCGTGGCGCTCCCTTTGAGTGCGGCCACGCCGCCTTCACTGCTTGACATCCTGAGCGGCGAGCTGCAGCGGAACTTCACGGCGCTCAAAGAAAAGGCCGATCCGCCGCCCTATTACCTGAGCTACACCGTAACCGACGATGAATCCGAGCTTCTGACTGCTAGCCTCGGCGCGGTCACGAACGAAAGCAAACGGCACCTGCGATACCTGGATGTCACGGTGCGCGTCGGCAGCCCCAAGCTCGACAACTACCGCGTGGTGAAAGGGGAGCGAGCGCGCTTTACCAGCGGCGCCGTCATTCCATTGGATAACATCGCTCCGGCCATCGACCGCCGCCTGTGGCTCGAGACCGATCGTACCTACCGCCTGGCCTCCCGCCGCCTGATCGAAATCAAATCCAATCAGGAAGTTCAAATCAAGCCCGGAGAGGACTCGGACGATTTCTCCGTCGAGCCCCCCGCCGTGTCCCAAGAGCCTCCGCCGGCCCTCGACCCGCTGGCCGCCGAGTGGGCTGAGCGCCTCCGCAAATGGTCGGGCGATCTCGGCAATGTGCCCGGCGTACTAAGTTCCAATATCGCCGTTGCCATTCAGAGGCAAACCAATTACATGGTGAGCACGGAAGGAACGAAACTCCTGGATGGCCGCACATTCGCCAACATCTCGATCAGCGCCCGCGGAAAAGCTTCTGACGGTATGGATGTCTCGGCGATGGAGGATTTTCAAGGCGCGGAGATGGGCCACATGCCGAAGCCGGAAGCGATCGAGGCTGCGGTGAAACGCGTCGGCGGCGATATAGCGGGACTGCTGAAAGCTCCGGTGGTCGAGCCGTACGTCGGCCCGGCGATCCTATCTGGGCGTGCCGCCGGTGTTTTCTTCCATGAGATCTTCGGACATCGTGTCGAGGGCCATCGCCAGAAGGACGAAGCAGAAGGCCAGACATTTACAAAAGCCATCGGCACGCCGGTTCTGCCCGATTTTCTTTCGGTCGTCTTCGATCCGACACGCAAAGCGATCGATTCGACCGATCTGAACGGCTATTACACCTATGACGACGAAGGCGTGAAAGCCCGCCCAGTGACTGTCGTTCAAGATGGCGTACTCAAAACGTTTCTTATGTCGCGCTCGCCCATTCCGGGCATCGAACATTCCAACGGGCACGGACGCCGGCAAGCGGGACTCGAAGTGGTCTCGCGCCAGTCCAACCTCATTGTGCAGTCGAAGAAGCAGGTCTCCGATCAGGCGCTGCGCGACATGTTAATCGCAGAAATCAAGCGCCAAAACAAGCCCTACGGTTTGTACTTCGAGCAAGTCACCGGCGGGTACACGCTGACGCAGAGGCGTGGGCTGCAAGCCTTCACGGTAATCCCGCTGATCGTTTATCGTGTGTACCCCGACGGCCGCCCCGACGAGTTGGTGCGCGGCGTCGATATCGTCGGCACGCCGCTCGCAAGTTTTGCCAAGATCCTGGCCACGTCCGACAAGCTTTCCGTGTTCAATGGCTACTGCGGAGCCGAATCCGGGCAAGTTCCGGTGTCGGCCGTTTCTCCGGCGGTACTCGTGTCGGAGATCGAAATTCAAAAGAAAGATCACTCCGTCGATCGGCCGCCGCTGCTCGAAAGGCCTACCGGACAATAATGCGATTCGCTCTTCGGCTTGCGTTGCCCATCGTTGCTGTCACGCTCTCGGTCGCGATCCTGAACGCACAGCCGCAGTCCAAGACAGAAATCTCGGATCCGTTGCTGCGCGCCATGAAGGACGAGATGGAGCGCTCCAAGCAACTCCACATCCTGAACCTCGATCCGCCGTACTGGTTTGAATACCGCGTCGAGGACACGCGTTCCGTGGCGATCAGCGCCAGCCTGGGCGCGCTCATATCCAGCGCTGAAGCGCGCACCCGCATCCCCATGGTTCAGGTGCGCGTGGGTGACTACAACTTCGACAACACCAACCACGTCTACTCGGACGCCTATAGCGGCACCCGCTACGATTCCGGCCAGCTTCCGATCGACGACAACTACAAGGCCTTCCGGCAGGCATTTTGGCTGGCGACCGATCGCGCGTTCAAGAGCGCCGAGGACGCTATCGCTCGCAAACGATCCTCGCTGAAGAACGTGAACCTTCCAGATACGCTCCCCGATTTCTCCCGGACGCCTGCGGTCGAGGCGGTTCTCCCGATCAAGCTGGTGGCCCCGGATAAAAAGCAATGGGCGGATCGCATCCTGAAGTTGTCGGCCATATTCGACAAGTACCCGCAGGTGCTCTCCTCATTTGTGGACGTGCAGATCTCGCAATCCACCAATTACGTGGTCAACTCCGAAGGCACAATGGAGCGCACGCCGGAGGACTTGGCCACCGTCCGAATTCAGGGCCGTGCGCTAGCGGCGGATGGCACTGCGGTGCGCGACGACGAGTCCATCAACGCGTTCAATGCCGCCGGACTGCCTTCTGAAAACGATCTGCGCCACCAGACGATCGATGTCGCTGAGCACGTCACCGCGCTCGCTAAAGCGCCCGTTGGCGAGGCCTACGACGGACCGGTGCTGTTCGAAGCGCGAGCGGCCGCGCAGCTTTTCGGCCAGCTTCTGGGCGACAACTTGAAGCTCACGCGCAAGCCAATCGTCGATGCGGGACGCACCGCCCCTTATTTTCCGAGCGAGTTCGAAAACCGACTGGGATCGCGCGTCCTGCCGGAATGGATGGACGTGGTGGATGATCCCACTCAAACCGAGTGGCACGGCCAAACCCTTTTGGGCCACTATCAGTACGACATGGAAGGTGTCGCGGCCCAGCCTCTCACGGTTGTCGACAAGGGCCTATTGAAATCGTTCCTGCTCACGCGCACGCCAACGTACAAAGGTTTCGAGAGCTCCAACGGCCGTGCGCGTCTGGCGGGTTCGTTCGGGGCCAGGGCGCCTGGATTCAGCAACCTCTTCATTCGCGCCTCGGAAACAAAACCCGCGGCTGATATGAAGAAGGTGCTCATGGAATTGTGCCAGCAGCGCAACAAACCGTACGGCATCCTGATCCGCAAGCTGGATTTTCCGTCTACAGCCTCGATCGACGAGTTCCGCAGGATGGCGGCCGAAATGGGGCGCTCCGGCGGAGGCAGTCATCTGGTTGCTCAGCCGCTGCTGGTCTACAAAGTTTATCCCGACGGGAAAGAGGAGCTGATCCGCAACGTTCGTTTTAGCGGCCTCACGCCGCGATCGTTGCGGGACATCGCCGCCGCCTCCGATGAACACTACGTTTTCAGTTTCACCGACTCGAACGCGCCGCTTGCCTTGGTCGGCGCCGGCAACTACACTACGTCCGCTTCGGTGATCGCGCCGGCGGTCTTGTTTGACGAATTAGAGCTGGCTCCGATTCAAGAAGAAGTTTCCAAGCCGCCGGTTGTGCCTGCGCCGCCGCTGTCCGAGTCCAGCACCAGCGCCCGGACCGTATCTCCCGCTCGCGCCGACTGATATGCGGCTGCTCAGCAGAGCGATCTTCCGCGAAGTGGCATCCAGCGCTTTTCTGGGCACGGTGCTGTTCACGTTCGTCCTGTTCCTGCAGCGCGTCGGGCGATTCTTCGAAATCCTGGTGCGCAGCTCGGCGCCGCCCAAGACCGTGGCGCATCTGTTCGCGCTCGCGATTCCGTTCACGATGGCCTTTGCGATACCCATGGGCGTTCTGGTCGGCGTGTTGATCGCGTTGAGCCGGATGTCCAGCGACGGCGAGATCACGGCCATGCGAGCGGCCGGCATTCCGAGCCGCCGCGTAATCGCGCCGGTGCTCACGTTCGGGACTTTGGCCACGCTGATCACCGCGACTGCCTCGCTGTGGCTGACGCCGTACGCCACCTGGAGGACTTATAAAGTCCTGAACGAGTTGGTAGCCGCTTCTCTGACCGCGGAAGTGCAGCCGCGCATCTTCGAAGAGAACTTCCCCAACCGCGTGCTCTATATCGGCGATGTGATCCCCGGCGCATTGACGCGCTGGCGCAACGTGTTTATTGCCGACACGACGCCTACGGACGAGCAAAAGAAGTCGGATCACGACCGCGGTGAAGGACCGCACGTCACGGTCGCGTCCGAGGCCATCGCGGTTCCCGACACCAAACGCAATGTCATCCAATTGTCGCTGCAGAACGGCGCCAGCTACGAGGTCGGCAAGGACATTACCGAGTACTACATCACGTCTGCGCCGAAGGGCGATCAGATTCTCGAAGCGACCAAGCCAAACGAGGTGCATGCCAAAGCGTACACCGAGCTCGACACGATACCGCTGTACCGCATTGCTTACAAGACGCCAGGGCTGGACCGCGACAACATAATCCAGGCCCGTATTGAACTGCACCAGAGGCTGGCCTTGCCGCCGGCCTGTTTCCTGCTGGCGCTGATCGGCATTCCGCTGGGTGTGTCGTCGCGAAAGGGCGGGAAGTCCACAGCGTTCGTCGTCACTGTCGCTCTGGCGTTCATCTATTGGATGGGCTTGCTCGGCGCCAACGGATTGGCCAAAGAGCAAAAGCTGCCCGTCGGCGTCGCGATGTGGATTCCGAACGCGGTGTTCGCGCTGGCCGGCTTGATTCTGATCCTGCGCCTGGAGCGGCCGGGCGATCGCGACTGGATCGGCATGTTCACCGGCTGGGCGCCAGCGCTTTGGCGCCGTCTCCGGCGGATTCCTTCCGCCACCAATTTGATCCGCAGTCCAGGCCGGCAGTGGCGCCTCATCCCCGTGCCGCAGGTCATCGACGGATACGTCCTGCAAGGCTTTTTGTTCTACTTCGCCGTGCTGCTGGCCAGTTTCGTCATGATGACGCACGTCTACACGTTCTTCGAGCTTCTGAGCGATATCGTGAAGAACCATATCGCGATGACGCGCGTGTTTACTTACCTGTTTTTCCTGACGCCTCAGCTCATCTACGATTCGGCGCCGTTCAGCATTCTGGTGGCGGTGCTGGTGACATTCGGCATTTTGACGAAGCACAACGAGATTACGGCATTCAAGGCGACCGGGATCAGCTTGTACCGGCTCGCGATGCCCGTTCTGCTTGCGTCGCTGATGCTGAGTGCCGGCCTGTTCGCCTTCGATCACTATTACGTGCCGGACGCAAACCGGAAACAGGACGCGATACGGCAGGAAATCAAGGGCCGCGCGGTGCAGACCTACCTGCATCCCGAGCGCCAATGGGTCTACGATCCGGGTACGAATGACGATCCGCGCGTTTTCTATTATAAGTATCTCGATCCTGGCCAAAAGCTCATGGTGGGGCCGCAGGTGTTCGAGCTGGATCCGTCGAATTTCCGGGTGCGAAAACACATCGCCGCCGAGAAAGCGCGCTGGGAGCCCGCGCTGCACACGTGGATTTTCGAGAACGGCTGGAGCCGGGACTTCACCGGGCGCCAGATCCGGTTTGCCAATTTTAGCGGGCAGGCGGCGACGTTCCAAGAGATCAACGAGCGGCCGGACTACTTCCTCCAGGAAGTTCTGCAAGACCAGCAGATGAACTTTGAGCAGCTGGCGGCTTACATCAAGGACCTGCAGCGCAGCGGGATCGACACCATCACGCTTCAGGTACGGTTCTACTTGAAATTCGCGCTCCCGCTGATCGCGCTGGTGATGGCGCTGATCGCGGTGCCGTTCGCTTTTTTGACGGGCAATCGCGGGGCCATGGCGGGCGTTGGGGTGAGCTTCGCGATTGCGATCGCGTACAAGTCGCTGGGCAAGCTGTTTGAGCAATTGGGCGACGTGAACCTGCTTCCGGCGGCGCTGGCCGCCTGGTCGCCGGATCTGATCTTCGCCATGGCCGGCATGTACTTCTTCACGCGCATGCGGACTTAGCCCATAACCGGCGGGTGCGGCGTCCGAGCGATTCGGGACGATTGGCGCCGCAGTTGAGGGCTTGACAACTTCGATAGTTTCACTATATTAGAAGTATGGAATCAGGACGAGCGGCCTCTCCTCCGGGCGCAGACTGCACCGCGACCTATGCCGACATGTTCGGCGCGCTGGGCGCCGAGCCGCGGCTGAGGATTTTGCGGGCGCTGCTGGCGGCGCATCCGGACGGGATGGTGGTAGGCGAGATCCAGAGCGAGCTGGGAATTGCGGCGTCGACGCTCTCGCATCACCTGGAAAAACTGAAGAATGAGGACCTGATTACCGTGCGCCGAGAAAGCACGTTTCTGCGGTACACGGCCAACACCAAAGTCCTGGAAGAATTGCTGGCATTCCTGTACGCGGAGTGCTGCACGCGCAACAAGGCCATCAAGCCCACGAAGATTACGCAAATCTGCAGATAGGAGACTGCTATGGAAACAAGAGAAGACATACGGGAGCAAGTGAAGGAAAAATACGGTGCAGCAGCGCTGCGCGTGAAGAGCGGCGGCAGTTCCTGCTGCGGTGCAGCTCCGAACTCCTGCGGATCGGCCGACCCGATCACTTCGGACCTTTACGATGCCGCGCAGGCGGACGCGATCCCCGAGGAGGCGCTCAAGGCGTCGCTCGGGTGCGGGAACCCGACGGCGCTGGCGAAGCTGAACGCCGGCGAAACGGTGCTCGATCTGGGATCGGGCGGCGGCATCGACGTGCTGCTGTCGGCACGGCGTGTCGGACCGGCGGGAAAAGCCTATGGCCTGGACATGACGGACGAAATGCTGGCATTGGCGCGCGAGAACCAGCGCAAAGCCGGGGTCGAGAACGTCGAGTTCTTGAAAGGGGAGATTGAGAGCATTCCGCTGCCCGATAACTCGGTGGACGTGGTGATATCGAACTGCGTCATCAATCTTTCGGCGGATAAAGATCGAGTGCTGCGAGAGACGTTTCGGGTTTTGAAGCCGGGGGGCAGGTTCGCGGTGTCGGATGTGGTGGTCCGCGGCGAGGTGCCAGCCGAAATCCGGCGCAGCATGGAGCTGTGGGTGGGCTGCATTGCGGGCGCGCTGCGGGATTCCGACTACAGAGCCAAGCTGGCCCAGGCGGGGTTCGAGTCGATCGAGATTGAGCCGACACGCGTGTACAACATCGAGGACGCGCGCCGGTTTCTGAGCGGCGAGGGGATGGATGTGGATGCGATCGCGCCGCAGGTGGAGGGCAAGTTCATGAGCGCTTTCATTCGGGCGGTAAAGCCGGAGGGCTGCTGCTCGCCGAAGTGCTGCGTGTGAAGTTTGCATCCGAGATGCGCCTACAGCGGGGCCAGAGCGGGAGCCGGTGACGGAAGGTGGTTAGCGGCACGCGGCTCGGACGGCGCGGCGGGCGGTGGCGCGAGGTGGTTGGCGGGAGGACGCGGCTCGGGCGGCTCGGTCGATGCCGGTAGGGCACAGATTCCATTAGGCTGAGTGCTGCCGGTGGGTTCGTTTGTGCAATTTTTGTTTTCGGTCTCAGGCGGTGGGACAACGGGCGGTTCGGACGGGCCACGCTGGGCTTGCATCTGTTGCAAAGTGCGGAGCGCGCGCGAGTAAGTCCGTTCGAGGCGGCCCTGCGTGCGATAGAGGAAGCTCAGGGTGTCGCGGGAAAGGTTTTCAAAGGCCTGGGCGAGCGACTGGGCGGGAGTGAGCGGTTCGTCTTCATCACCATCCTCGATCTTTTCGGCGTGATTTTGCTCGACCTCGGCGATGGAGCCGGCCAGGAGCTGGGTTTCGACGAGGACGAGGCGGTTAAGGCGCCACTTGGCAGCGACCATTTCTTGGACCAAGTCGAGTTCGACGGGGCCAGCAGGGCGGAACTGCTGGAGATAGCCGTCGAGCAGGCGCTGGTATTCGGCCGGGTCTTCGGAAGGAAGGACAAGGGTTTGGGCCGAGAGGCCGTGGCGGAGCGCGTTTTGAGAAGAGCGCTGTTTGCCGGCCTCGGTCTTAGGGCCATGGGACTTGGCGCCGTTTTCGCGCGCGGATTGGGATTTTCGAAGAGAAGGCATATTGGTTCACCCGGTGGATCAGAGTAGCGGGAGGGGGTCGCGGTTCAGCATAAAGGTGGAGCAAAGAGGTTGGTGGAGAAGCATATTGAGATGTGCGGAGCGTGTGACCACGCGGATGGCGGGGCAGGCCAGGCGGCGGGATAGGATAGCTGAGATGAGCGATTTGAGCACGAGCGTGCGGGTGTTGGTATTCGGGGTGGCCGTATCGGCGTGGGCGCAGCGGCCGGCGGCGATTGCGTCGATTTCGGTTTGCAATCCGAATGGGACGGGAGGGCAGGGGAGCTGTCCGGCTGGGAGTTTCGATACGCACCAGAGTGTGTTGGGGCCGGGCGGGGGCTCGGTGAACGCCAGCGCGCTGGGCGTTGCGCCGGCACCGGACGAGCACTCAACGGTGTTTGCTCCGGGAACGCTGGGGGGCAATCACGACTATTTATTCTTCCTGGCGAGCCCCGAGGGCGGGCACGCAGCGATCGGTGTAGCGGTGCTTTCAGGCGGCGCGGGGCCGGACAAAAACGGGCAATGGACGCTGGATTTTCCGAGAGCGGACGGGTACGGGTCGTACGCGGGCGGGTTCGGGCAGGTTTTCAATCCCTCGACTAAAGGCGATGTGTGCCCGACGGTGCCGGACGGGAATGCGGCGCACCAGGATCAGACGTTCGACATACATTACGCGGCTTCTGGCTCGATCGTGAAAGATGTGACGGCCGCGCCGGGCTCGCTCTTGATGGTTTATGAAGGGACGAACGCCTGTATTGGGAATGCCGGGGGGCCGATTGTCAGCGACAGCGACGATTACATATCGCTGGCGATTGCGACGTCGGTCGATTATGGCAAGAGCTGGCCGACGTATCGGGGAACGCCGACGTTCAATTTCGTGCCGATGCCGGGGTTCAACGCCACGCAAGGGCCCAATGCTCCGATGGGGGCATTGGGCAAGAACGTGTGCATGGGCAACGATTGCACGACGACTCCGCTTGCCAGCTATGGGCGATATCCGGTGGTGACTCCTACGACATCGCTGGCGACGCTGATAGCGGCGGGGCAACCGCTGACCTCGAAGTTTGGCGAACAGGAGATTTCGGGTTTCGTGGACGATGTGGCGGGAGGCGCAGCGACGTACATCTACGCGAACTCGGGCAACGCGAGAGTGGCGCGCGCCAAGCTGAACGGAGGAAGCGCGCCGCTGGCGTTTTTGAAATGGGACGGGCAAGGCTTCAATTCGCCGGGGCTAGGAGGGACGGAGGTGAGCGTGCTGCCGGCGGGGCCGTTTGGGAATTGCGAGGCGCCCGCGCAGAGCCAGATTGGCAGCTCGATCAGCTACGTGGACGACACGCAGCAGTATTTGCTGACGTTCTTGTGCGTTTCACCGGGCGATCCGGCGCGCGGGCAGAGCGCCGGCGGGACACGAGGGGCGGCGTGGTTTTATTCCACCAGCTACGATTTGTCCGATCAAACGCAATGGTCGGCGCCGCAGGAGATAGCTGGATCGTGGAGCGAGTTCGACAACTCAGGCGGATGTCCGGATTACAAGGGGTTTTATCCGACGTTCATGTCTCCGGGGAAAAGCGCCGGCCACCTGTCGCTGACCGGAAACGTGTTTTATTTGTGGGGCTGCCAGACGGGAGGAACGCCGGGCGGGCGGCAGTTTTCCTCGCGGGCATTTACGATGGCCACCGCAGCGGCGGGGACACCGGCGATTACTAAAGTGGCGAACGCGGAGGGGGAGATCCCGACCATCGCGCCGAACACGTGGGTGGAGATCAAGGGGCAGAATCTGGCGCCCGCGGGAGATTCGCGGATCTGGGCGGCGGCGGATTTCGCGAACAATAAGATGCCGACGCAACTGGACGGAGTAAGCGCGACGGTGAACGGCAAGAGCGCGTTCGTTTACTACATCAGTCCGACGCAGATCAATATTCTGACGCCGCCGGATGCTATTTCCGGGCCGGTGCAAGTGCAAGTGGCCAATGGGAGCGCAACGAGCACGAATTTTGCCGTGCAGGCGCAGGCGCTTTCGCCCTCGTTTTTCGTGTTCAATGGCGGACCATACGTAGCGGCGACGCATGCCGACGGCGCGCTGTTGGGACCGGCGAGCTTGTATCCGGGCTCGACGGCGCCGGCAAAACCCGGCGAGACGATTGTGCTGTACGCGAATGGATTCGGGCCGGTTTCGACGCCGGTGGTGAGCGGGTCGCCGATGCAATCGGGGGCCTTATCGCCGCTGCCTGTGGTGAAGATCGGTGGAACGCAGGCCGAGGTTGTGTTTGCGGGGCTGGTGTCGCCGGGGCAGTTCCAGTTTAACGTTGTAGTGCCGGCCAACACGCCAGATGGGGATCAGGCTATTACGGCCAGCTACGACGGGCAAACGACGCAGGCGGGGACATTGGTTACGGTGCAGCGGTGAAGTAAGGGCGTATGTTTTGGGGTCGCGGTACTTGGGACGGATGTAGGTGTGACTGCCTGTGCCACGAGCGATGATATACTGGGGCTATTGAGCGGGTCTATTGAGTGGGATAGCGCTGGTGCAGTGAACGGATAGTAGTTAGGGAGCGTAGTAGGCGGGTGTGAAGGTGGCGCAGACCTCAGCAATCGTCCGCAGGTTCGGCAAAATTCTTCCTCTGGTTCTGGTCGCATGCGCGATCGCGTTTCTGCCGGTGCGGGTCGCAGCCGACGATGAACCGGTAACAATCAATCCCCGGGTAAAACAAAAGGCGCCGGATAAGGCGCGCGAGACGGCGGACCTGGAGCGGCGGCCGGCGAGCATACGCGTCGACAAGACGCTGGTACAGATCAACGTCACGGTGACGGATCCGTTGAACCGTTTCGTTACGGGGCTGGAAAAACAACATTTCAAGCTGTTCGAGGACCGCGTGGAGCAGGAGATCGCGGATTTTTCGAGCGAAGACGCGCCGTTGTCGATCGGGCTGGTGTTCGACACCAGCGGCAGCATGGGAGCGAAGCTGCAGCAATCGCGGCGTGCCGCAGCGGAATTTTTCAAAACAGCCAATCCGGAAGACGAGTTTTTCCTAGTGGAGTTCAATGACAGGCCGGACCTGGTGGTGCCATTCACCACCAATACCGAGGATCTGCAGAACCAGCTTGCGTTTTCGCAATCGAAAGGGAAAACGGCGCTGCTGGACGGCGTATATCTGGCGATGAACCAGATGAAAAAGGCGAAAAACCCGCGCAAGGCGATTTTGATCATCTCCGACGGCGGCGATAACAACAGCCGGTACACGGAGAGCGAAGTAAAGAACGCCGTGCGGGAAGCCGACGTACAGATATACGGAATAGGGATTTTTGAGCCGATTGGATCACGAGGGCGCACCCCGGAAGAAATGGCCGGTCCAAGCCTGCTGAGCGAGGTGGCGGAGTTGACGGGCGGGCGAAGCTACAACGTGGAGAACGTAAACGAACTACCTGACATCGCTGCTAAAATTGGAGTCGAGCTTCGCAACCAATATGTGCTTTACTACACGCCCAAGAACATCCAGCGCGATGGCAAATACCGGCACGTGCAAGTCAAGCTGGTACAGCCGCGCGGGCTTCCGCCATTGAAAGCTTTCTTCCGCCTCGGGTATTATGCGCCTTCTCAGTAGTTCTCTTTTACTCACCTCCATCCTGTTGGGCCAGACCGCGCGCCCGCCTGGCGCGCGGCAAGCGCAAGACGAGGATCCTATATTCCGGTCGGATACGCGCCTGGTGCTGCTGCCGATCAGCGTCTCGGACAAAAACGGGAAGCTGATCACGGACATTCCGCAGAAATCGTTCAAGGTTTATGAGAACGGGGTGGAGCAGCCCATCAAGATTTTCCGGCGCGAGGACGTCCCGATTTCGCTGGGGCTCATCATCGACAACAGCGGCAGCATGCGCGAGAAGCGGCAGAAGGTGGAGACCGCCTCGATGGACCTGGTGAAGGCATCGAACTCACAGGACGAGGTTTTTATCGTCAATTTCAACGACGACGCGTGGCTGGACGTGCCGTTCACCAGCGACATCAAGAAGATGGAAGAAGGCGTGGCGAAGATCGACTCGCGCGGCGGCACGGCGATGCGCGATGCGATTAACCTGTCGATGGATTATCTGAAGAAGGAAGGCAAGCGCCAGAAGAAGGTGCTGCTGGTGGTGACGGACGGCAACGACAACGCCAGCTCGATTAGCCTGGAGAAGCTGGTGAATCGCGCGCAGCAAGAAGAGGTTCTGATTTATTCGATCGGCCTGCTGAACGAAGAAGAGCGGCGCGAGGCTCGGATCGCGAAGCGGGCGCTGGACCTGCTGACACGCGAGTCGGGCGGCATGGCGTTTTATCCGAAGGAGCTGACGGAAGTGGATCAGATCGCGCTGCAGGTGGCGCACGAGATCCGGAACCAGTACACGATTGCGTATTCGCCGACGGTGCAAGCCATGGACGGCAGCTTCCGGCAGATCAAGGTGACGGTGAGCGGTCCCGGGCATCCGATTGTGCGGACGCGCACCGGCTATTACGCGACTCCTGACTCAGCACCGAAAAAAGCAGTAAGTCAGTTGCACTGATGGTGCGCTTTCTCTGGCGCGCCACGCGGGGGTATCGCCTGCAGCCTTGGCGGAGTCCGTATCTGCGGTGGCGCATCGAGACGTATTGGGGAACTCCGGCGGATGAGATCGGGTTCAAAGAGTTTTGGCGGTTTGTTTGGCGGCAGCGCGGAGATCTGGAGAGGTTTTTGAGGTGGGCCGAGCGGATGGATGCGGGAGGGTAGGAATCGGGGGCGGCCGCTGTGTGCACGAGGCACGCGCGGTGCGCTTGGTTGTGATAGGCCGCCGATTGAGAGTGATGCGGCCGCGCGCCAAACATGGAGATGGTGTTCGCATGAGTGCGAACACGGCACGCAGGAGTGCGTGCGCCACACGGGGTTAGCGCGACTGGGGCGCGGGCGGCGGCAGCGGTGAGCTTGAGCCGAAGTAGTTGTCGTCGAGGGTGACTGGGGTTTGCTTTTCCAGCCGGTCAATCGCGTCGCGGACTAGCTGCGGCCTGATCTGCTTTTCGACATCCGCCTTGGCTTCCTCGAAGGTCTTGCTGGTGCGCGATTCGACTTTGATGACGTGATAGCCGTACTTGGTTTTCACGGGCGCGCTGATCTTTCCGACTTCCTGGTTGAACACAGCCTGTTCGAATTCCGGAACCATCTGGCCGCGGCTGAACGGGGGCAGGGCGCCACCGTTGGGGGCGGTGCCGGTGTCGTCGGACTCGGCTTTGGCGATGGCTGCAAAGTCTCCGCCGTTGGAGAGTTGTTTTTCGATGTCCTGGGCCTTGGCTTCGGCCTCGGCTTCGGTTAGATCCTTTTGATTGGCGCGGGCCGGCACCGGCGAGCCTTTATAGCGAATGAGGATATGGCTGGCCTTGACCTGTTCGTACTCGCTTTTGTGGGCGTCGTAGTAGGCGTGCAAGGCGGCGTCATCGGGGTGGACCTGATCGGCCACCTGGCGCTGGAGGGCATTGACAAGGTAAGAGTCGACCTGGATGGGGATCATTTGCTTGGCGGCGGGGGTCTCATCCAGTTTGCGCTTGCGGGCCTCCTGGGAGAGCGCGAGCATCTGGCCGAATTGCTGGGCAACCTGGCGCTTGGCAGCGGCGTTGGGTATGGGGCGGCCATTCTCGGCTAAGGCTGCCAGGAGCTCTTCAAACTGAGCGCGCGTGATCTTTTGGTCGCCAATGGTGAGGACCACGGCGTCGGGCGCGACCTGTGCGGGAGGCGGCTGAAGCGAAGGCGCGGGGCGCGGAACGGGAGGCGTGGCGGGTTGCTGGGCAAACGCGGCAGCGAGCAGAGACACGGGGAGTAAAACAAATAAAGATTTCATTGCTTTCTCAATTGTACCGGGTGGGGGTTCTGGTTTGCCGGAGCGGTTTGAAGCAGCGCGGTCACGCCGGCGGCTGCGATGCCTTGTTCGCCGCACACGGAGTAAAACAGCGTAGTTGTTCCGTTTTCTTCGAATACGGCCGGGTCGCGGAGAGCGTTTTCGGGGCCTTCCGATTCGCCTGCTTTGGAGGGTACGACGGGAAGATTGGGGCACTCATAGGGCTCGCGCGGCGAGAGGACTTCTACGGGTGGAGAGGCCTTCCAGGTGTGCCAATCGGCGTTGAGCGCGATGGTGGAGAGGAGGATTTTTTCCGGCGCATCGCCGATGGCGGAGAAGAAGACGTAGAGGGTGCTGCCGCGCAGGAGCACGGCGACATGGCGCACGCGGCCGGCGTAGAGGGAGCCGTCAAACGGGTTGGGGCCGGGTTCGAAGGGCGCGAGCGGGTTCGGAGCTTTGGCCAGCACGCCCAGGCGCGCCATGCCGTAGTAGCTGCCGTTCCAGGGGAAGATGCGCAGGTACGAGGTTCGTAGCGTGACGCCGGGGCGCGGCTCGAAATGGAGTCCGTCGCTGGAGACGGTGGTTTGCGTGAACTGCGCGTAGTTGTTTTCGCGCATCCAGCGGAGCGCCGCGGCGGGATCGGAGGGCCAGGGCCGGAGATCGGTCCACATGCCGTGGACGTACATGACCAGCCGCTGGTGCGCTTCGTCGATGAAGATTTCGGGCGACGCGACATGCGTGTAGAGCGTGGGCGGACTAGCAGGCGGATCGGGTTGCGGACGATAGAAGATGGTGTCTCGCACGTTGAGGACGCCGGGTTCGTAGACCTTCCATGGACCGGCGAGCGAGTCGGCATAGGCCAGGCGAATGTAGGCGCCCTTGTGATGTGCGAAATACATGTAGTAGCGGCCCAGCGGATGTTGGATCCAAGAGGGGACGCGGATGACGGAGGGTCCGTTGACGTTGTCGCCGAGCGAGGGCGAGGTGGATACCGAGACCAGCGGGTTTTGCGGAAAGCGGAGCGCCGTTTGGGCGAAGGCCGGACCGGCGAGGGCCAGAAGAATCAGGCGGCGGAGAATGGGAAAGCGAGCAGCCACGGTTCTCTCGGATGATACACCGCGGGGCGGTTGCAATTCATCCGCGGATTAGGATTTTGCCGCCAGTTGCCGGACGACGTAAGGCAGGATTCCGCCGTTGCGGTAATATTCGGCTTCCATGGGCGTGTCGATGCGGATAAGGGCTTCGAACACCTTTTCGGTCGCATCGTTGGCCTTGGCTCGCACGCGTGCTTTGGAGCCTTTGGCGATGGCTTCAGGAATTCCTTCGATCGAGTAGTTTTCGAGGCCGGTCAGGCCCAGCGATTCGCGGTTCTGGCCGGGAAGGAACTGCACCGGCAGAACGCCCATACCGACCAGGTTGGAGCGGTGGATGCGCTCGAAGCTTTCGGCGATGACGGCACGCACGCCCAGGAGGAGCGTGCCTTTGGCGGCCCAATCGCGCGAAGAGCCGGAGCCGTATTCCTTACCGGCAATGATGATGAGCGGTGTGCCTTCCTGCTGGTATCGCATGGCGGCATCGTAGATAAACATTTTTTCGCCGCTAGGGACATGCGTGGTCCAGCCGCCTTCGGTTCCGGGCGCGAGCATATTCCGCAGGCGAATGTTGGCCAGCGTGCCGCGCACCATCACCTCGTGATTGCCGCGGCGCGAGCCGTAGGAGTTGAAGTCGGCGGGCTTGACGCCGAGGCCGATCAGGTATTTTCCGGCGGGGCTGTCGACGGGGATGGAGCCGGCGGGCGAGATGTGGTCCGTGGTGACGGAATCACCCAGCATGGCGAGCACGCGCAGGCCGGTGAGGTCGCGGACCGAAGTTGCGGGGTCGACCATCTGATCGAAATAAGGGGCCTTGCGGATGTAAGTGGAGCGATCGGTCCACTCGTACAGGTCGCCCGCCGGAACTTTGACGCTGTTCCAGCGTTCGTCGCCGTGGAAGACCTCGGAATACTCTTTGTGGAACATTTCGCCGCGGACCGAGCGTTTCACGACGGCCTGGACTTCGTCGGGTGTGGGCCAGATGTCCTTGAGATAAACATCCTGGCCATTTTGGCCTGCGCCCAGCGGTTCGCTGTCGAGGTCGATATCGACGCGGCCTGCCAGCGCGTAGGCGACCACCAGCGGCGGGGAAGCGAGATAGTTGGCGCGCACCAGCGAATTGATGCGGCCTTCGAAGTTACGGTTGCCGCTGAGCACCGCGGCCACGGTCAGCTTTTCCTTCTGGACGGCTTCGGCGACCGGTTCGGGCAGAGGTCCGCTGTTGCCGATGCAGGTGGTGCAGCCATAGCCGACCAGGTGGAATTGAAGCTGTTCCAGGTAGGGCGTGAGGCCGGCATCGTTAAGGTAATCGGAAACCACCTTGGAACCGGGCGCCAGGCTGGACTTCACCCAGGGCTTGGTTTTCAGGCCTTTTTCGACGGCTTTCTTGGCGAGCAGGCCGGCGGCGACCATCACAGAGGGATTGGAGGTGTTGGTGCAACTGGTGATGGCGGCGATTACGACCGAGCCGTCGTGGATGGTGGACTTCGAGCCGTTGCTACGGACTTCAGCCGAGCGCGGCGCCGCATTCAAGGACGCCAGGAAATTCTGTTTGACGTCGGGAAGATTGATGCGGTCTTGGGGGCGCTTGGGGCCGGCGAGCGAAGGAACGACCGTGCTGAGGTCGAGTTCCAGTGTGCCAGAGTATTCGGGTTCGGGCGAGTTTTCGACGAGGAAAAGGGCTTGTTCTTTTGCGTAAGCTTCCACCAGCGCGATCTGTTCGGGCGAGCGGTTGGTCAGCCGCAGGTAATCGAGCGTTTGATGGTCGATGGGGAAGAAGCCGATGGTGGCGCCGTACTCGGGGGCCATGTTGCCGATGGTGGCGCGGTCGGCCAGCGGGAGTCCGGCGACGCCGGAGCCATAGAACTCGACGAATTTTCCGACCACGCCTTTCTTGCGCAGCATCTGGGTGACGGTGAGCACGAGGTCGGTGGCAGTTGCGCCTTCGCGTAAACGGCCCTTGAGCTTGAATCCGACGACTTCGGGCAGCAGCATCGAGATGGGCTGGCCCAGCATGCAGGCTTCGGCCTCGATTCCGCCCACGCCCCAGCCCACCACTCCCAGGCCGTTGATCATGGTGGTGTGCGAATCCGTGCCCATGAGCGTATCGGGATAGGCCTGGGCGGTGTTCTTGTCGGTGAAGACCACGGAGGCAAGGTATTCGAGATTGACCTGGTGCACGATGCCGGTGTCGGGCGGGACGACGCGGAAGTTCTGGAAGGCTTTCTGGCCCCAGCGCAGAAATGCGTAGCGCTCCTGGTTGCGCTGGAATTCAAGCAGCGCGTTGACGCTGAAAGCATCGGCCGAGCCGAACTTATCGACCTGCACGGAGTGGTCGATCACCAGATCGACGGGTATCAAGGGATTGGCGCGCTTGGGATCGACGCCCATGCCGCGCAGAGCGTCGCGCATAACGGCCAGGTCGACCACGCAGGGGACGCCGGTGAAGTCTTGCAGGAGCACGCGAGCGGGGCGGAAATTGATTTCCTGCGCGGGCGCGCCGATCTGCCATCTGGCGACATACTCGATGTCGGATTTTTTCACGGTGCGGCCGTCTTCGGAGCGCAGCAGGTTCTCGAGCAGGATGCGGATGGAATAAGGCAGGCGCGAGATTTTGGCGGTGCCCGATTTTTCGAGCTGCGCGAGCGAGTAGATCTGGAACTTCGCACCGCCCGACGTCAGGGTAGAGGCGGCGCCAAAGCTATTCAACGTGGGCATCGACTTTATTGTAGAGCCAGATGCGCGATGCACGCTTTACAGAATCGCGAATGACAGCCCGCTAGCGAAGAGAAGCGCGTACTTTATCGGCGTATTCTTTGGCCTTGGCTTCGATCAAGGCGGGGTCCAGGGTCAACGGCCGGCCGTCGCGCACGATTGGTTTTCCGTTTACAGCGACGTCCTGGACGTCCGATGCTTTGAGAGCGTAGACGATTTGGGAATAGACGTTATACATCGGCACGGCATGCGGGCGGTCCAGGCGGAGGGTGATCAGGTCGGCGCGCTTGCCGGGCTCGAGGGAGCCGATTTGTTTTTCGAGACCCGCCACGCGCGCGCCTTCGATCGTGGCCATTTCGACCGCCTTTTCGGCAGGCAAGACGCGCGGATCGCCGGTGGCGACTTTTTGCAGATCGGCGGCCAGGTTCATTTCTTCCATGAGGTCGAAGTCGTTGTTGCTGCCGGCCGGACCGTCGGTGCCGAGCCCGACCGGGATTCCCGCGGCGAGCAGCTTCACCACGGGCGCGATTCCGCTGGCGAGTTTCATGTTGCTGGATGGGCAGTGCGCGATCCCGGTGCCGTGCGCCTTCAGGATCTGCATGTCGGTGTCATCGAGCCAGACGCCGTGCGCGGCGATGGTGGGGCCGTCCAGCACGCCCAAAGCGTCCAGGAGCCGCGTGGGTGTCATGCCGCGCACGCGGATTGCATCTTCGTTCTCGGTCTTGGTTTCCGACAGATGGATTATTAGCGGAACGCTATACTTGTTGGCCAGCTTGCGTGCGGCGCGGAGATCGGCGTCATCGTTGGTATAAATGGCGTGCGGCGCCGGGGCGGGGACGATCAGCGGATCGTTCTTGTACTGCTGGATGAATTTTTCCGTGTACGCCAGAGCGTCTTTGGGCGTGGGCGAATCGGGCGATTTGAATCGCAGGATGGTCTCGCCCAGGACGCCGCGCAGTCCTGCTTCTTGGGCGGCCTGTGCCACGCGGTCCTCGAAATAGTACATGTCGACGAAGGTGGTGGTGCCGGAGAGCATCATTTCGAGGCATGCCAGGCGCGAGCCCCACAGCACGAAATCGGGCGAGACGTTCTTGGCTTCGGCGGGGAAGATGAATTTTTCGAGCCAGTCTTGCAGCTTCATGTCGTCGGCGATGCCGCGCAGCAGCGACATAGCGGCGTGGGTGTGGCTATTGATCAGGCCCGGCATGATGAGGGCGTTGGGAGGATCTACGCGCTGGCGCGGCTGATAGTGGCGATCGATATCGGCGCGGGGGCCGACAGCGAGAATGCGTTGGCCGCTAATGGCGATCGCGCCGTTTTCGATGAGCCGGTGCTGCGCGTCCATAGTGACGACATAGCGGGCGCTGTAGATCCAGTCGGCCGGTTCGGCGAAGGCGACTGCGCAGAAGGCCAGCGCCAGGATGGCGCGCACGAGGGTATTAGAGGAAGGACGCATCGAAGGGTCTCGGGAACAATTGCTTCAAGCGCATGGATTCGGTCTTGCCTTGCGGGTTGACCAATATCAGCTCCACGTCGCCGCAGAACTCCCATAGTATCTGGCGGCATGCACCGCAGGGCGGGGTGAGTACATCGGTGTCGGCTGCGACAACGACGCGCTTGAATTTGCGGGCTCCTTCAGACAGCGCTTTAAACACGGCTACCCGCTCGGCGCACATGGTGAGGCCATACGTGGCATTCTCGACGTTGCAGCCGGTGAATATCCGGCCGCTTTCGTCTTCCAGGGCGGCGCCGACTTTGAATTTCGAAAACGGCGCGTGGGCATGTTCGCGAGCTTGGAGCGCAGCTTCGATGAGCTTGTCCATAGGCTTGGTCACAGCAAGGGCAGCAGCGCTTTCAAGAACTGCACCAGCGTGTCGCGCACTTTGAGGCCGGTCTCCAGCACTTCCTGGTGGTTGATCTTTTGCGGCAAGATGCCGGCGGCCATGTTCGTGACACAGGAGATCGCCAAGACGCGCATGGCGAGGTAATTGGCGACGATCACTTCGGGGACGGTCGACATTCCCACCAAATCGGCGCCGATGGTGCGCAGGAACCGGATTTCGGCGGGTGTTTCGTAACTCGGCCCGGCCAGCGCCGCGTAGACGCCCTCGGTTAGCGGGATTCCCAGTTCGGCGGCGACGTTGTGCGCCGTGTGACGAAGCGCGGCCGGATAGGCCTCAGACATGTCCAGAAAACGCGGCCCGACGGAATCGTCGTTTGGCCCGCTGAGCGGGTTGGAGGCTTGCAAGTTGATGTGATCGGAAATCAGCACCAGCGAGCCAGGTTTGTAATTGAGATTGACACCACCGGCGGCGTTCGTGAAGACGACGGTATCGACGCCGAGCGCGCGCAGGACGCGCACGCCCATGGTGACCTGCGCGGGCGAATAGCCTTCGTACAAATGGCAGCGCCCGGCCATCACCGCGACGGGCACGCCATCCAGACGGCCGAACACGAGCTTGCCTGCGTGTCCGATGGCGGTGGAGGCGGGCCATTGCGGGATGGAGGCATACGGGATGTGGACTGAGTCGGCCAGCTCATCGGCGAAGGCGCCGAGGCCGCTGCCCAGCACCACGGCGGAGCGCGGCTCCAGGTGGGTTTGCGACCGGATGTGCACGACGGCGTCCTGCATTAGAGCAGCATGCCCGCGATGCAGGCCGACATAAAATTCGCCATTGTTCCGGCCGCCACAGCTTTCAAGCCGAGCCGCGCCAGATCGGACTTGCGCGAAGGGGCCAGCGCGCCGATGCCGCCGATCTGGATGGCGATGGAGCTGAAGTTCGCAAAGCCGCACAGGGCGTAGGTGGCGATGGTGAACGAGCGCGGGTCCAGATGGTCCCGCATGGGGCCGAGCTGTTGGAAGGCGATGAACTCGTTGAGCACCAGCCGCGTTCCCAAAAGATTGCCGATCGACTGACAATCTTGAAATTTCACGCCCAGGAGCCAGGCGATGGGCGAGAATACGTATCCGAAGATCTGCTGGAGCGTGATGTGAAAATAGCTGAGAATTCCGTTGCAGAGCGCGATGAGGGCGATGAACGCGATCAGCATCGCGGCGATGTTCAACGCCAGATGCAAACCGTCGCCTGCGCCGCGCGCCGCCGCATCGATCACGTTGATGCCGGGCCGCTCGACTTCGACCTTGACGTCGCCCGCCGTGGCCGGCTTCTCGACTTCGGGAACCAGGATCTTGGCGAGCATGATGGTGGCGGGCGCGGTCATGATCACGGCCGTGAGCAAGTGGCGGATTTCGACGTGCGCCATCAAGACGTAAGCTGCCATGACAGCGCCGGAGACGTGGGCCATCCCGCTGGTCATGATGGTGAACAGCTCGGATTCGGTGAGGCCGTCGAGAAACGGGCGAATAGTCAGGGGCGCCTCGGTCTGGCCCATGAAGATGCTGGCGGCGACATTGGTGGACTCGGCGCCGCTGGCGCCCATGACGCGCTGCATCACAACCGCCATGGCGCGGACGAAAATCTGCATGACGCCGAAGTAATACAGGATGCTGAACAGGCTGGAAATGAAGATGATGATCGGCAGCACCTGGAAGGCGAAAATCACTGGCTGGCTGCCGCCGAGTTGGTCGCCGAAGACGAAGGTGCTGCCTGCCTGCGAATAGCCGATCAGCGCGTTTACCTTGTCGCTGGCGACTTTAAATGCACCCGCGGCCGGAGTGCGAAGCACGATAAACGCGAAAGTCAGTTGGAGCCCGACGCCCCAGGCGACGATGGAGTAGCGGATCTTGCGGCGATGCGTGGAAAACAACACGCACGCCAGCAGAATGGCGAGGATCCCCAGGATCCCGGTAAAGCGATCCATGAACGGATCAGCTTACCACTTCGAGAATCAGCTCGCGCTCCTCGGGCGGCGTCGAGGAGATGCGGAAGGCATCTTCTACCTGCTGCGATGCTTCTTCGACATGCTCTTCGCCGGTGTAATAGACGCGGCACAGGACGGCGCCGGCGTCCACCTTTTGGCCAACTTTTACTTCCAAAATGACGCCGACGGCCGGATCGATGGCGTCTTCCTTGGTGTTGCGGCCCGCGCCGATCATTGAGGACGCCATGCCGATGCCCTCGGCTGCGATCGCGCTGACATAGCCGGCGCGCGGCGAAGCGATCTCGCGCACTCCGGTGGCGTTGGGGAGCAGCTCGAAGCGGTCCAGCACTTGGGGATTGCCGCCTTGGGCCTCGATGACTTCCTTGAATTTCTTGTAGCCGCTGCCGTCGAGCAATTTCTGCTGCGCCAATTCGCGGGCCTCGTCTAAGGTGGGCGAGATTTTCCCCAGATAGATCATGCGCGCGGCCAGTTCCAGGGCCAAACGCGTTAAGTCGGTTGGTCCGGCGTTCTGGAGGGTTTGGGAAACTTCCATGATCTCGAGCGCATTACCCACGGCGTACCCGAGCGGCTGATTCATGTCGGTGATCAGGCATTGAACGCGTTTATCCATGCGGCGGCCGATACCGACCATCATTTGCGCCAGCCGGCGCGCATCCACCTGGCGCTTCATGAACGCGCCACTGCCGACTTTCACATCGAGCACCATGGCGTCCAGGCCAACGGCCAGTTTCTTCGACATGATGGAGGACGCGATCAGCGGAATAGATTCCACGGTGGCCGTGGCATCGCGCAGCGAGTACAGTTTGCCGTCGGCGGGCGTGACCTCCGGCGTCTGGCCGATAAACGCAAGCCCGTGCTTGCCGAGCTGTTCCCGAAATTCGTCGATGCTGAGATCCGTGCGGAACCCGGGAATGGATTCCAGTTTGTCCAGCGTACCGCCGGTGTGGCCCAGTCCGCGGCCGGAGATCATGGGCACGATGACGCCAGCGGAAGCGGCCAACGGCGCCGAAATCAAGCTCGTCTTGTCGCCAACGCCGCCGGTAGAGTGCTTGTCGACCTTGACGCCCTTGATCGAGCTCAGGTCGACCGTTTCCCCAGAACGGATCATGCAGTCGGTCAGCGCCGTGACCTCGCGATCCGTCATACCGGAGAAATACACGGCCATGAGAAAAGCCGCCATCTGATAATCCGGAATGTCGTTTCGCGTGTAGCCGTCTACGATCCCAGCGATTTCTTCGGGCGCGAGTTCTTCCCCATCTCTTTTTCGGTGGATCAAATCGACTGTGCGCATTAAGGTCTTCAGCGTAACATCTTATGTATTTGAAAGTAAAGGTTGTAGTGATGCCGATGGTGCAGGCGCACTACAAATTCCAGCGTCGCCGGACGCGATGTAAACGCGCGCCCGAAACGAGCCGGTTGCGTACCGGCTTGGTCATCCAAGCCGCCGAATTCTATGATAGCGGAGTTTCAGGGTGGGGATTTGGGGCGGGCAGGCGGATCGGGGTTTGGGATTTCCGCAAACACGAAAACTTGTTGGAGGCGTCGATTCTCGGCGGGGCTACGCGACAGAGGCCTTGATGCCTTCCTCGGCTTTGGCCGCGAGCCGGTCCATGAACTGCGCCAGATAAGGGCGTCCCTTCCGGCCGGTCTCTTCCGCCAGCACGATGTAGGGGCTCATTATGGTGGCGCGGAGGACGAACAGGCCGCGCTCAAAATACTCGGATGGTTCGATCGAAAAGCGCTGCAGCGGACCCATTACCAGTCGCGGCGAGTAGCTCGGGTACTTGATCACGGTATGCGTTAAGAAAAACGGCTGCGAGTAGCTGTACTCGCCGGCGCTGTATTCCGATTCGATGGTGAACCGCTCATAAATCCATTGGTTCAATGCATTGAGGCGCGCGAGCGATGGGTGGCATTTATCGCGTACCAGAAAGCAAACGACGTTCGTGTCGGGCGGCTGCGGGGTGAGCGGCATGAACTCGAACGCAGGTTCGATTTTGTTAGCGGCCGCCCAGTGCTCCCAGTGAATCAGGCGTTCGTAGAGTTCGCGCGCAGCTAGAATCGACGCGCGCACGATCTCGCCATAGCCGTCGCGATTGAGCGGAATCATGCGATGGGAGAGCCAAACGCCAGCAACAGCGGCGCCGGCCTTGGAGCCTTCCAAGATATAAGGACCGATGGAGGTGGGCGGCGTGTGGTCCACCTGGGTTTCTTCCGGCTGAAAAGCGGACGCAAGATAAGGCGCGGTCTCGGCCAAAAACTGGCGCACGCGATCGTTGCGGAACGCGACGACGCCGCAGGGGTAAGGGACATAGCCCATCTTGTGCGGATCTATGGTGATGGAATCGACCTTGGACATCGCCAGAAACGCGCTGAGCACGTCCTGATCGCCCCACTGGATGGGCAGGGTTTTCGAGTACGCGCCGTCGCTCAAATCCAGTTCGCGGGAGACGAAGCGGCGCACGGTTTCGACATGCTGGGCCAGCGAGCCGGCGTCAGGGGAGAACAGCGAACGCACGTAGCCCGCCCAAGCCGCGTCGGCATGCAGCCAAAAGCTCGTGCGCGATTCGGCTTCCAGTTCGTGCCGCAGATCCAGAATCTCGTGCACCGGATCGACCGCGCCCTCTTCGGTGGTGCCGGCGATGGCGATCACGGCCAGCGGGAGCATGCCGTCCAGCAGGGCTGTCTTGATTTTCTTCTCCAGATCGCGCACGTCCATCCGGAACAGGCCGTCGACATCCACCAGAATCACGTTCTCGCGACCGATGCCCAGCACATCCGCAGCCTTGGTCAAGCTGTAGTGCTTCGCGCTGGAAACGAAAATGGCCGGGGGCCGAACGCGGTAACAAGCCGCTACGCCGTTTTGCGGAATGCAGAAGCCGGTTGCGGCCAGCAGTTCCGGCGTCTTCTGAATGGCCATTTGCGGTGGAACGTTCAGATGCTTTTCAATCGCAGCGACCAGGCGCGGCAGCAGGTGCATTGTCTCACTGGGCGCAAGGCCGAGGCACTGCTGCTCGTCCAGGCTCATCAGATTGCACGAGGTCCGATCGGGAAGGGTCACTTCGAAGGGGATGCGGAGCTCGCAGACGACACGCCGGACTGCCAGCGGGAAATACGCCGCATTGCGCGCCGCCCACAGCGCCTCGATATTGGCCACGGTGCCGCCGCTGGTTACGTGGGCCCATCCGAACTCGGAGCGCGCCTCGTGCGGGCCGCCGGGCTCGGGCGGCGTTTTGTAGCCGACCATCTGCAGGATGTCGCGCCCAACCTCGAATTCCCACCGCTCGGTCACGGGCGCGGCTTCGGGCGTGACGTTGTTGGGGTTGTACAGCAGTCCCGCGAAATAGCCCAGCACGCTCGGCATGGTCTGATCGGACATCATATGCGCGAGGTAGCGGGGGCTATAAAACGGAAAATGTTTGCGCAGCCCGGCCAGCATCTCCGCGAGTTTTTGAGCCAGTTCATCGTTCCAATCCGCCAGTTCGCGACGCACGACCTGCGGAATCACGATCTCGTCGGAAGGATAGTAATTGCGGCGCCAATGGAAATAATCCTGGAGAATGAAGCTGACCAGTTTCTCTTCGACGTCGGCGTTTTCCGCTTTCGGTCCCAAAAACCAGGCGGCCAGTTTTTTGGTTTGGCCGCGGAGCGGCGCTTCTTCTGCCATGGCTATACTTGATTATCCGTGGAACCGATGCGCACCGCGGTGGACCGTCAATCGGACGCCTACCGCGCCAACTACGAAGGCATGAGTGCGGCTGTAGAACGGCTGCGGCGGGAGCTGAAGAGCTCGACTGAAGGCGGCGGCGAAAAATACGTCCAGCGGCATCGCGAGCGGGGAAAACTGCTGCCGCGCGAGCGGGTGGAGCTTCTGCTGGACGAAGGCTCGTATTTTTTGGAGATCGCGCCGCTGGCCGGCATGGGAATGCGCGATGAAAATCCTGGCGCGCGCGTGATCGGCGGCATCGGTTTAGTCAGCGGCCGCGAATGCCTGATCAGCGCCAACGAAGCTACGGCCAAGGGCGGATCCACCTCGGAAGCGGGGTTGTGGAAAAACGCGCGGCTGGCCGACATCGCGATGGAGAATCGCCTGCCATGCATCCTGTTGGTGGAATCGGCCGGGGCCGACCTGCCGGTGCAAAGCAAAATCTTCGTGCCCGGGGGCCGCGGCTTTCGCGAAATCACGCGCCGGTCGAAGCTGCGCATTCCTACCATCTCGGTTGTGTTCGGCAGCTCCACCGCGGGCGGCGCGTATCTGCCCGGCATGTCCGATTACGTCGTCATGGTCAAGCATCAGGCGCAGGTGTTTCTTGCAGGTCCTCCGCTGGTCAAGATGGCGACGGGCGAAATATCGAGCGAAGAAGAGCTGGGCGGGGCCGAAATGCACTCGCGGGTGTCCGGCCTTTCCGATTACCTCGCTGAGGATGAGATGGATGGAATCCGCATCGCGCGCGAGATCGTGGAGCACTACAACCTGCCGAGGCCGCCTACGCCGCAACAGCCCGATTTCGACGAGCCGCTCTACGATCCGGACGAGCTGCTGGGCATTGCCTCGGCCGATGTACGCGTGCCGTTCGAGGTGCGGGAAGTGATCGCGCGCCTGGTGGACGGCTCGCGTTTTTCCGAGTTTAAGACCGAATACGGCGCGACACTTGTCACCGGGTTTGCGCGCGTTCATGGGTTCCCGGTGGGGATTCTGGGCAACAACGGCGTGCTGATGTCTGAATCTTCGGCCAAAGGCGCGCAGTTCATCGAACTATGCAACCAGCAGGATATTCCGCTGCTGTTTTTGCAGAACATCACGGGGTTCATGGTCGGAAAAACGTACGAGGAACTAGGCATCATCCGCAACGGCGCGAAGTTGATCAATGCGGTTTCAAATTCCACCGTGCCGGCGATCACCATCATGATCGGCGGCTCGTACGGGGCGGGGAATTACGCCATGTGCGGGCGCGCGTACGAGCCGCGCTTTCTTTTTACGTGGCCGAATCACCGGATCGCGGTGATGGGCGCGCAGCAGTTGGCCGGCGTGATGGACATTATCAGGCGCGAGTCGCTCGCCAAGGCGGGGCAACCGGTGGAGGAAGACAAATTGTCTGCCGCGCGCACGGCGTTAGAAGACCAGATCGAACGCGAATCCGACTGCTACTTCGCCACGGCGCGGCTGTGGGATGACGGCATCATCGATCCGCGGGACACGCGAACGGTGCTGGGCATTTGTTTATCGGCCGTATATAACCGGCCGGTTCACGGGAGCATGGAATTTGGGGTTTTCCGGCATTGAGTTGGGGGGCAGTGGAGACGTGGGGGCCGCGTCGCGGGTCCAGGTGCCCGCCTGGACGTGATCATCAACTGCGATCACACGGTGCCTGCCCCGGCGACGAGCGCAGGGCGGCCTGAATTCAACTGCGGCTCTGAGATAAGGGGAGCAGTCATGATGTTTTTGAAGAAGGCAGCTCTCCGAAGACTCTGGGCACCACTTCGTCGATCGTCGTTATTTTCGTGAATTCCTGCCTCGGTACGACTCTAAAGTTCGCGCGTGGAGGTTGCTGACCTTCTTTGTTGCGCGTCATTCGCCGCGCAATTTGGAAAATAGTCGATTGGAGGCAGAGGCTGTCCTGGAGGTCCGCCAAACCACCAATAAAGCCGAGATTGAGCAGCTCGCCGATACCGACACGTATTACGCAACCGCTGGGTTTTTTCGCGAGGGATAAGCTAACCGTCACGTTGCCCTCAGCTTGGGTCTTGAACTGAATGTGGCGCTCAGGTGAGCCCCTGCAGATCACCAAGTCGCGACCATGGGCATCGAATTCCGGAGGCAACACTTCGACGTCAAGATGGGTTGGCACCAGAGCGCACGGAGCATGTCGCCGACGAAGATGTGTTCGACAATATGCTCACGGAGCGTGGAGTAAAGACTATCTGCGCTGCGCTCTGCCGGATCTTTTTTGTGGTCACTTCCCTGCTCATGGATCGTATGATAACGTCCTTTATCATTCACCACGAAGTTGCGAAAAGGCAAGATGTTTTGCGCCAAGCATTGTACGAGTAGCCGCCCATTCGGACAGGGTGTGAGATCAAAATAAAGCGCGGTGATCCGCCCTTCAAAGACCGGCTCATTTTCGGAGACGTTCCCGTAGTCGATTCTTCTTCATTTGTTCGCTTGGACTTTTTGCGCCGCCTTCCAACCACGAGAGCACCTTGCCGACGGTGACGGTGTGTTCTTCTTCCGGCGCTTTGACTCGAATCGTCAGCCGCGTTCCGGCGCCGAGCGGCATATCCGCTAGGATGCTATGCCTGAACGCCGCCATCGCCTCGACCGCAGCTTCGAACAAGCTGTCGGCGGGCACTTGGACCGAGTGCTCGATACCCTCGGAATCGGTGAACGAAACGAGACACGAACGGATCGGCACGATTTCAGTATAGAGAAGAAAAGGCGAACGGGTGTCCCTCCTCTATGCGAAACCACCGGAGATCATCACTTTGAGTTAGGCATAACAACGCGTGGGGCTAAGAGCGGCGATGGCCAGGGCGAATTCGGCGTGACGTAAGCAGGCCATGACATGATCGTAATCCAAGCCAAACGGGCGCGTGCGTCTTTTTCAAAACGCAGCCGCGCCGGCAGTCGTTGCGGGATCGAACGAGGCCGAACTGGCGAAGCGCTTCATTGCGTTTCTCAGGTCAGAAGACTGGGACCGATTACGTTGGGCCGATTCCGGCGGAAATATAGTACATCTCTGTGTTTTCCGCGCTATATCTCCCGCATTTCTCTCGCGTTCGTTGCGCCCGGGCAAGTGGAGGATGCCGCCGCGTTTGCGATTTCGCTTTCGTTAGAGCCCAAGGATCTCAGTAAACTCGCGGCAGCCGTGGAGAGGATCGGTCTTCATCTTGGCGTTTGGCCGCAACACGACGAACTGCGCGTTTGGGGCATTACCCGGAATCTTCCGGCATTCTGTTTGATTCTGGAAGTTATCCTTCCCGGGCTGCTGGTTGTGAAACAAAGCCCCTCAGAGGAATCCGGCAAATTCATCAATATCGCCGTTCTCCAGGGGGACGAGATCAAGATCATCGATCCGCAAGCCGCGATGAGCGCCGCCTATCCAAAGCTGCTCACTTCACTCCTCCGTTTGGAATCACAGTTCGCGACCGGTTCGGAAGTGAACGTTCTGTTGCAACTTGCTGTTTCTATGCGAGCGCATGGCCGTGGCGGCATGCTACTCGTGGTACCCATGGGTCGGATGCCTGGAAGGAGTCCATCCTTCAACCGATCACTTATTCAGTTGTGCCCGCGTTCTCCGGCCTTGCGGACCTGATGCGAAGAGATGCCGCGGGCACGCCAAGCCGGCGCTGGGAAGATGCCCTGAGCCGTGCGGCAGATGGAATTGCGGGCCTTACTGCGGTCGACGGCGCCACCCTTATCTCGGCGGATTACAGTTGCTCGCGTTTGGTGCCAAGATCGTCCGTAGGGTGGGCTCTGCACAAGTGGCCCAGGTTATTGTCACGGAACCTATCGAAGGCGGAAGCCCCGTGATTGCGGAGCCGGCGCAGTTCGGAGGTACGCGCCACTTGTCAGCGGCACAGTTCGTGCACGACCAGCGCGACGCGATCGCACTGGTCGCCTCGCAGGACGGCAGGTTCACGGTCTTCGCCTGGTCCCCAAGTGAAGAAATGGTACATGCGCACCGCATTGACGCGCTGCTGCTGTAGTCTTCCGTCGCTGTAGCTTCCGTTACTCGTGGGGCGCAGTCTCTCGAAGCGCCCGGCGAGTCCGTTCGTGGAAGTTGGCCGGCAGGAAGACCTTCACGCCCCGTTATCGGTCATTAACGGTGGCGTTCCCGGCCTGAGCGCTGCACACTGGCACCCTACTCATTGCTTGCCAGCCGCGGGCCAGTTGGTAACGACATTAATGGGCTTTGGCGCACCGGTTTCCCCGTTGGGAACCACGAGAAGCAATTTTTGGCCGTCAGCTGAGACGTCAAACATTGGCTGAGATCGGGGCACGTCAAAGAGAAGCTTAGGAACACCCGCTTCAAATTTCTGACCGTTCGCCTTCACAGCGACGGAGATCACCTTGGATCCATCGCGGTAGAACAACTCGCGGCCGTCCGCGCGCCATCTGGGCAACTCGCCACCCGCCGTTGAGATTTGCCACTTTCCTCGGGTTGGCGGGAAGTTTTGGATATAGACTTCCGGCCCGCCCGACTCGCTGGCGGTGTACGCAATCCATTTCCCATCTGGCGATACTCGGCCTGCTTTGTATTCGAAGCCGCCGGCTATAACGGGGGCCGGTCTCCCGCGGCCGGCCACGGGCGCAACCCAGATCTCGTACCGATTCTCCGAGCCGCGCGCCGACAGAATCAGATGGTTGCCGTCCGCTGTCCATTGCTGCACCTCGGCATCGCGGTCCAACTGGGTGGCAACCTCGTCGCTCCCAGCACCGTTGACTACGCGCCGAATAATGCGATGCGATTTGTCATAAACGGAGTAGGCAATCTGACGGCCGTCCGGCGAGAACGCGGGATAGGCGTGATCCACTCCGCCAAAGGTCAAACGGGACCGACTGCCACGCACCAGATCGAACACCCAGATGTCCCAAGGAGAGGGATTTCTCGACGCGACAGCGACAGCCTTGCCATCGGGCGAAATCGCCGGTGTGTCGTATTGACCGGCAGGGCCGACGTCTCCAAGTGCCTTACCCTGGCGGTCGAACCATTGGAGTTTCGATGGGCCGCTCGCTCCGTTTGTGCGGTATGCCAACACCCCGGCAGACGCGGAAAACGCACTGAAGGCGAGATTTCCCTCTTCGGAAATCCCTTGAGCCACCAAAAACGGCTCCCCACTAAAATGCAGGTTCTTCGAGTTGAATGGTTGCGCGATCAAGTCGCCGCCATGACGGAATAGGAGATAGCCCGGCTCTGTGTATTGCGCGTTCGTTTCGTCCGGCAGCAAGCGCGTCATCCCCGGGGAGTCGAGTGACGCTACGAACACACCCGACTGTGAAGGCTCCGGGGCATACACGGTGAACAGAAAGTGCTTGCCATCCGGCAGAAAGGACGGCCACGCATGGCGGCGGTACTCGCCTGTTGTGATCGGAGAAGGCGTCCCGCCTGCCGCCGCAATGCGCATCAGCGCAAAAGGCTCGAAGGGCCGTGCGAAAACGATGACGTCGTCGCGGCCCCAGGCGCCACCTTTGCTACTCTCAACGTCGCACAGGACAACCGGCGTACTACCCAGCGGGCTCATTTTCTTCAGCTTCCCGTTGGCGAAGAAGCCGAGCGAACGTCCATCGGGGGACCAGAACGGCATATGTCCGCCTTCGGTTCCCGGCAATTTCCGTGTCGATTGTGAATCCAGGGTACGCAGGAATAGGGCGCCCCGGTTGCCGGCACTGAACACGATCTGGGTTCCATCCGGTGACACGACCGGCGTGTCGTCGCCGGCAAACCGGTCATTCTCCGGCGGTAATATTTCGAAGCGTACAACGCGCTGTTCCGGTGGCCGCTGATGGGAAAGGATGAGAGCGACGACGGCGGCCCCCACCAACAAGCCGCCCAGAACTTGCGCGGCTCCGAAGCGCCTGCGGACGTGCGCCTGCGGTGCAGTCTTGCTAACGCTCTCCTCGACAATTACCGCCTCCGAGTCAGGTAGCGCTTCGGACGGCCCGTGCCCGTCAACTTTCACTTGACCCGAAAATCGGTATCCGCGCTTGGCCAGCGTTTCGATATACCGTGGACGGTCGGCCGTTTCGCCCAGCGCCTGGCGCAACCGCTTGATCGCGGCGTTAATGCTGTGATCGAATTCAACGATCGTATCGCTCGGCCAAAGTTTTTCGCGGATTTCTTCGCGAAGCACCACGTCGCCAGGGCGCTCCAACAACATCAGCAGAATTAAGAAGGATTGATCCTGAAGCCGAACCCTTACTCCCTGCCTACGAAGCTCTCGTGCTCGCACATCTAGCTCGAGGTCTCCGAATCTAAGCAGGCGACCCGGATGCACATCCATAGTTGACAGCTTATCAGTCTAGCATCGAACTGCTGACTGGTCTGCTGTTTAGCAGGTCATCGAAAAGTCATATGCGGGTCCGATCCCGTGCATCGAGGTACCTGGCGAAATGCAGCACACTCCTCCCAGCGAACGCTCGCGCGCTTCCGGGAGGACGACACGAGGCTGACTACACAACTGAAACTGGCAATCGTTTTGCACGGACTGGTGTCGCCAATTCCGGCAGCCCGGCCTACGATGACGATCCGAATCCTCGACCAGGCGAAGATTCCTGGAAATCTGAAGGACAAGTTGGAACGGTATGTGGCAACGACGCTGGCTTCCATCCAAGTCGGCGTGAATTGGGTGGATTGCGCGACAAATCTAACAGTCTGCGAGCGCGATCGGGGCCCGAACGAATTCTGGCTGCGTATTCTTGCGCAGACGCCGCCGCCCATCAATGACGGGATCGACTTGCTCGGTTTCACCCAACGACCAGACGATGCCGGCAAGCCAATCCCATGTGTAAATATCTTCTACCCGATGATCAAGCAGGTCTCCGAACGCGAGCGTCTGGATGCTGACCTAATTCTTGGCTCGGCCGTGGTTCACGAAATCGGCCATCTTTACCTGGGAACAAACTCACACGCACATTCTGCGACCGGAATCATGTGTGGAGTCTGGTCACACCGGCAGTTTGAGTTAGCAAGCATCGGCGAACTGAACTTCACCAGCGACCAGGCCGCGCGCATTTGGGGCTCAATGAAAGAGGGTGTGTTTTCTATCCCACAGCCGCGGCGACCTAGTAACGACTAGTCGCAAGAAGGCATTGCGTATAAGTACCGAGTCATTGCAACTGTGCTGCGCATGCGGGGGAGATTAGGTGCCCGTTGTGGTTCGATAACGGACTCTATCTTCACTCGGGGGGCCGTGCCCAATTGACGGTCTCTTACTTTTTCTCCCATTCGGCGGCCTTCTCCGGCTTACCCGACGCCTGATAAAACCGAACCAGCCACTCGTGGGCACGGTCAAGATGATAACGATCCGGGATTCCAATGCGATCCTTGCGGGCCACCATTCCTTGGTAGCCTTCGACCAATAATGATTCGGCGTCAGCGTATTTCTTTTGCCCCGCTAAGCTCGCGCCAAGCAGGCTCGTCGCGCGGAAACGCTGCCAATCATCCGGCCGTATCCGGGTATCGGTCTGCATGGCTTCGCGGGCAAGCGGCTGGGCCTCGGCAAATTTGCCCTGTGCGACATAAGCTAAGGCCAGATCCGCGGCCGCAATAGTCGTATCAGGGTTTTCATTGCCCAAGGAGTGCCGGCGCCCTGCGAGGACCTGGGCAGCCTCCTTCTCGGCCTGGGCGTATTTCCCCTCCATTTGATGGATCGCTGCAGCCTGGGACAGGATCCCAAGCGTTAAGGGATGCTCGGCACCCAGCACACGGTGCGCCGTCTCAAAGGCCTCTTTGGAGAGCGTCTCAGCCTCGGGGTGTCTGCCCAGCATGGCATACGCAAAGGCTAGATTGGTCTTATTGATGAGGGTGTCGGAATGGTCCGGACCCAGCACGCGGCGATCGATCTCCAGAACCTTAGCCAGGATCTGCACAGCCTGCGCGTTGTTGCCCTCGTTCCCGTACTCAGCAGCCAGTTGACCCATACTCCTTAGGGTGTCGGGATGGTCGGGACCAAGTACGCGGCGTTGAGTTTCGAGGGTCTGGTTTTCGAGTTCCTCCGCCTGCACGTATTTGCCTTCTTTCGAGTACACTAACGCAAGGCTCTGAATCGTCGCGAGCGTATTGGGATGCTCTGGCCCAAGTACGTGACGACCAATATCCAACGCCTGGCTGTAGAGCTGCTCGGCCTTCGCGTAATTGCCTTCATACCGGTACGTGGAGGCGAGATTAACCAGGGCCATTAGTGTGTTGGGGTGATCCGGTCCCCAAACACGTCGCCTGGTGTCCACCACCTCAGCCAGAAGCGCCTCAGCCTGCGCGTATTTGCCTTCGAGAAAGTAGTCGATGGCCAGATTGTTCATTAAACTCAGCGTGCCGTTATCTTCCTGACCCGACACCCGGCGCATGCTATCAAGTGTCTGACTGTGAAGCGCCTCAGCCTGCGCATAATTTCCTTCGCGCTCGTATGTGTTGGCCAGTTCATTTGCCGTGTACAGCGTGTCAGGATGATCGCGACCCACCAGACCGCGTTGGCTCTCGAGAGTGCGACCGAGCAATGACTCGGCCTGCGCGGAGTTGCCCTGAAGATTGGCGATTTTTCCTAGGCGGCTCATGGTTCTGAGGGTCGTCGGGTTCCTCTCGCCCAGGCTCCGGCGTTCGATTTCAAGAGCTCTCTCAATTTGTTTTTTGGCTTCCGCGTACAGTCCGAGGTCGATATACGTCTGCCCGATGGTGCTGCGAATGGAGGCCTCCACCTCGGGTTGCTTGCCGAATTTGCTCTCGATGCGCTGAGCGGCACGGTCCAGCGCAGTGCGCACCTTAATATCCGGATCAGGCTTAGCGTTCGGGCTTGACTGCGTAGACGCACTCGCCTGCGCCAATAGATCGTTCTGCAGGAAATTGTTGACTGCCTGGGCAACCGCAGCTTCCCGGTTAGCGCGTATGCTCTGCCGGATGCTGATTGCCGCTGCGATGATCAGCACTACAGCGAAAGCGCAGCCGGTAGCCAAAGCAACCCGGTAGCGGCGTGCGAACTTGCGCGCCCGATATCCCACAGACGGCGGTACAGCCATCACGGGTTCATTCTTCAGATACCGTTCGATATCTGCTGCGAAATCCGAGGGCGAACCATAACGTCGCGTCCGGTCCTTCTCCAGTGCTTTGAGCGCAATCGAATCCAAATCGCCGCGCAACTCCCTTACCAGCGTGGGAGGCTCCGCCTGCCGCTTATGGGCCACATCCGTCATGGTGGCGGCATCTTGGATCTTGATCTTGGTACTCGGCTTCGTGGGCTCTTCCTCCCGCAACTTCCTCAGAAACTGATCCAACGCGATTTTCCGTAGCTCGATTGGAGGGACACCCGTCAGCAGCTCATAAAAGATAATGCCGAGCGAATAAACATCGGTCCGCGTGTCGATGTCTTCACCCGACGATAGCGCCTGTTCCGGGCTCATATACTCCGGAGTTCCTATCATCGCCCCTACGCGCGTGAACATCGTATCCGCGGTTAGCCGTTGAGTGAGCGCCTTGGCTACGCCGAAATCGATGATCTTGGGAGCGGGGTGGTTGTTCACTTCAGTAACGAGAATGTTCGATGGTTTGAGATCGCGGTGAATGATGGCCTTCTGATGCGCGTGCTGCACTCCTTCGCAGACGTGCATAAAGATTTCCAGCCGTTGGCGCGGGCTCAGCCGGTGATTGTCGCAATACTCGGTGATCGGAGTTCCGGCGACATACTCCATGACGAAGTACGGCGCGCCCTGCGGGGTTGATCCGGCGTCGAATACCTTGGCGATGGTGGGATGGTCCATCAGAGCCAAGGCCTGGCGCTCGGACTCGAATCGCGCGATCACTTCGCGCGTGTTCATTCCGGCTTTAACCAACTTGAGCGCGACGCGCCGCCGAACAGGTTCTTTTTGCTCGGCGAGCCAGACCTCGCCCATGCCGCCTTCTCCGATTTTCTGCAACAGGTGGTAACGACCAATCACAGTGCCGGCGGCTTCAGCCGAGCTCATCACCTGGGTTGGATCTAAGCTATTGTCTTTTTGCGCTGCCCCGGGCTCGAGTTGATCTTCAGAGGGCACGTCTGGAACACTCAGGCTGCGCTAGATACAATCAAACTCAACATTTAGTTCTGACGGTCATGTCTGTTAGCCGAGATGCCTGTGTCGTTCTAGTGACCGAATGTGGGGCTCTCATTGTCGACCCCGAACCAATGTTCGCTCCACGCCGCAAATTCCCATTGTCCAACATTACCGGTAGTTTTTGTAAAGGCGAGTTACGGGAGTATCCTTCCGCCGCTTGTGGATTCTCCGAGTGTCTGACCATTCACGGAGTGCGATCGCCGCGTGAGGGTCGGTTGCGGCCGTCTTTAAAGAGGCGAGCAAGCGCTCCCTCAGACGCCCGGGAATCCGAACATCGGTGGGGACGCTGAGCGTACCGACGGCTTGCCCGGGGTGGGGGCGGCCCCGACGTTTGACAGTCAGCCAGGTATTCGCGATCCGAACGTGCCCGGACGCGCCCTTGCTGTCGCCTCTGCCCATAACACGGCCGTCGAACACCTTTTCATCAAAATAGGGGAGACCCCATAAAACCCTTCACTAAGGCAGCAATTTCATCGGCGGCCGTGTCGAGCGCGAAGTGCCCACCGTCGACGATGTGGACTTCGGCGTCCGGAACATCCTTGCGATAGCTTTCAGGCTCGCTCGGGTCAAACGATGATTCGTACTTGCCCCAGATCACGAGCAGCCTCGGTTGTTTTTCGCGCATCCAGGCCTGCCACTTCGGATACGACTCCACATTGGTTCGGTAGTCGTAGAACAGATCGCTCTGGATCTCGGCTTGGCCGGGCTGATTCAGAAAATAGAACTCATCGGTCCAGAGGTCGGGATTGTGGCGCTCGACGTCGGGGTCGTCTCCGACATGTCGCGCGCGCGTGGTCTCGAGCGACAAGAGATTGGTGCGCAATGCGCTCTCATGGGCAGCGCGATCAGCCCAGAATGCCCGACGTGTTTTCCAGTTCTCTCCAAGGCCTTCGTTGTGAGCGACGGCGTCCTGCACGATCAGCGCCTCAACTCGCTCCGGATGAGCCAGAGCCATGCGAAAGCCGACTGGGCCTCCGTAGTCCTGCATATATAACGTGTAACGCGAGATTCTCAGTGCCTCGGTAAAATGGTCCATTATCTCGGCAAAGTGATCGAACGTATATGCGAACTTCTTCGGGTCCGGCCAGTCACTGTGTCCAAATCCGGGATAATCCGGCGCAATCAGATGGTGGTCCGATAGCCGAGCGAAAAGCGTTTCGAACATACGTGACGATGATGGAAGTCCGTGCAGCAGTAGAAGCGTTTGGGCATTCTTCGCACCAGCTTCCCGGTAGAAAATTGACAGGCCATCGATCTGAATGGAGCGAAATGCCACGGGATTCATCGGCAATTCCTTCTCTCGGACTTCGACTGGCGAAGGCACGGCAACATCGTCGTGTAAACGATGGGCGTCCCCGATTCTTACGTCGCCGAAACCGACTTCTTCTTCCTATCGAGTGCCGGCAGAAGAAGCTTCAGAAGCGCTTCGTCCGAGAACGGGTTCTGGCCTGAGATCAACTCGCGATCCTGAAGGGCGTAGCTCTTCCATGGGGCGAGCACACTTACGTCACCGCCCGCAGTACGCAAGGCGAAGTCCGGGTAGAAGAGAACTTTACCACCAATCTCAAGCGGCTCCCGCTGCTGCTCTTCCGCTGTCGAAAAGATAGTCATCTTATATCCAGAGTAGACCCAGCCTTGAGCCTTTTCGTGTGCTCCCGCGGCATCGCCCGCCGACAGCGCGGCGACCACCTCCGTCGAATTCGGAAGCGCCGCGAGAAGTGAAATCGGGCCATGGCAGAGCACTGCCGTGGGCTTGGATGTCTGATGAAAGTGTCTCAGTACGGCGCCCGCGTCGGGGTCATCAAGCAGGTCCATCATCGGGCCATGGCCCCCAGGGACGAAAACAGCGTCAAACTGATCCAGACCTGATGCGATGATATCCGCGATGCGAGTTGGATTTTCGAGCCCAGTCAGGGTATCGCGGAATTTTAGATAGTCCTGAAGTTTAGCCTCGTCTCCACCGAAGAAGTCGGCTACAGCTGAATGGACATCCATTTGCGGCGTGTTGCCCTTGGGGTTGGCGAAAGTGATTTCGAAGCCCTCCTTCATCAGGGCGCGAACCGGAACCGTCAGCTCGTTGAGATAGTAGCCAGCGCCGGCATATACCTTGCCATCTTTCAAGGGCAAACCACGACCGCTCGAGACCAGCACTAAGACTTTTCCTTTTGTTGTCACGGTGTCCTCCTCTTTGAAATCGAATTCTGTCCTCCTGAACATGAGCCAGCCCTTCCCCCAAAGTACGCAGGACTGCCACCGCGGGGTGGATGCGAGTCACGCCCCGGGAATTCAAGGCCTTGTGCGCGGCCGAGCGTTAACCGTATTTCAGGTCGGTGCTCTGTCCCACCTCGATAATGTAACCGTCGGGATCGCGGATGTAGCAGCGAATCTCGCCGTACTTGGGTATCGGCTCTGTGATGAACTCGGCTCCTCGACTTTTCCATAATTTATAGGACGCTTGAATATCCGCAACGCGGAAATTCATAAAGCTGTTGATGTGATTCGGATCGGGGACGCTCAGCGTTACAGTGGGCTTATCCGCGGTCGGGCCGCCTCCGACGTTCAGAATCATCCAGATATTCGCAAGCTGAAGGTACCCAGGCGCGTTGCCATCCCCCAAGCTCAGGATGCGAGCACCGAAGACCTTTTCGTAGTAGCGAGCGGATCGCTCGATGTCGGAGACGGTGAGAAACTGCGCGATGCTCATCCCCTCTCGCGGGGGCATCTCGTAGCTCTTCTGGTCAATTTGTACGCTGCCCGTTGATAATTGCGATTCGTTGCTCATTTCCGATTTTCCTTTCGGGTCCTCTGTTCGTAAAGTGAGTTAATGTCAAGCGACTAGCAGGATCTTCCCGGCGACACCTTTTTCTGCCGTTGCTCGAGCCTCGGCCGCTTGTCTGAGTGGCAGGGTCTCGCTTATCGGGATGACCAGCTTGCCATCTCGCACGGCTTCGGCCATGAACTCGAGCGTTTTCCTGTCGAATTTCGAGAATACCGGCGTCACCATCAGCCGCACTGACGACACAAAGTTCAGCGTAAGTATTGTCCGCCATGGAGAAGACCTGATCGCCGACGGAAAACCCTTCCACCTCCGGCCCGATCTTCACGACGGTTCCCGCCATATCGACCCCAATGAGGCCCGGGAAATGGATCGGATAATAATCGTCGGTCAACCCGGCACGCCGCTTGTAGTCGAGCGGGTTCACGCTCGCGGCGGCGACTCGCACGAGCACCTCGCCAGCACCTGGCACCGGGTCCGGGTAGTCCTCGAACTTCAGAACCTCCGGGCCGCCATACTTGTGAACGACGACTGCCTTCATTCATGGATCCGCGGTTCACGTCATAGCGCGTCTGGTGGCGCTTTTCTTCTCTTCCGCTGGTGGATGCCCAGATCGTGCCACGACCCTTCCGAGAGGTTGACACCATAGTGCCGTGCAGCTTTCTGGATGTTCACGAACGCCAAATCACGATCTTCATCGGATACGTCGATGAGTTGATCGAACCGGGCGACGGCGTTACGCACGTGCTGTGCGTCGGTCAGCGGTTCCTTGCGCTGTTTGGGAAATGCATAGACGCTAGCTGGCAGGTCACTCTCCGCCGTGAGCCGTCCGTGTTCCTCGTGAGGTTCCCAAGTCGCTTCAGGCATGTCGTTGTGTGACGTTCCACGGATCTGTAAGGTTTCACGGATGCTATTGAATAGCTCTTTCTCAATCGCTCAAATTCAGTCTCAGAAAGGCCGGTCGATGCTCGTGTGTCTGCAGTTTGAGTCGATCGGCCGACACAAACGCCAAGATGGAGGCCTGGGACTCGACAGGTGCAGTGTGTTCCGGATCTTATAGTCTCCCGGACGATGTCGCCGCTGCACAATCGGATTACGGAACGCGTCATGGCGCACACAGTCGCCGAGCCGGATGTCGGCGTGCGCCCATGGTTCCAGCTTTGGAAGTCTTCGACCTGAGCACCGTCTGGCCGCTCCGTCACAAGGGTCTTCTTTACTGGGGAGCGTAGGGAGCTTCGGTCGGATTACGCGCTACTCGTACAAGGCGCGGATTTTATTCCCCCTTTCGCCTCTCCCGTTGCCAACTCGGAACGAATGATAAAAGACGCTATCGCCAATTAGCGCCACTCCCTCAGGCCACGACCCTGAAGCCGAACGCTGGTTCGAAATGGAGAGCGAGCGGCGTTCCGAGATAGCCCCTAACGCTTTCTTTGTTGTTGCGCCGCGGCTCCGAATCTGAAAGCTTAATGCTTTGTCACATGGCAAAAGAGTGGCAGCGACTACCAGCCATAATTACCGCCACGTGATCGCCCGTCGTTCGTCAATATACTTCAAAAGAAATGAGAACAACGAGGACGGGTGGACAACTGCCAGACACGATTCTTATCCCTGGTCAACAATAAGGCGCTGCAAGAGTTGGCCGGGAGTCACGATCGCGACCGGATCGTAGTGTTTTGGAAAAGGGCGCAGGCTGCCGGTTACGAGGAAGGCCGCTCTCGCCACCAGTGCACATTCAAGAAAACGATCGTCGTCGGGAGTCGGAACGGAGAGATAGCCTCTAAGTAGGAAAGACATGGACGGCAAATTTAATCATCAAGGCCAAAACCTCGCGGGCGGCCTCGGCGTGCGGCTGCGATTTCAGCATCCATCCGTCGCATGGTGAGCTTTGCCGCAGGGGTTCTGGCAGCCTGGGCGCGGAGGGCTTCGAGGGCCCGGCCGAATTCTCGGCGCGCCTCATCCGAGACGTAGCGCTGGTAGAGCTCGCGGATAAGCTCGCTCATCGTGCGATTTTCTTTCTTGGCGGTCCTTTCCATGGCCGTCAGTTGCTTCGGCGGCATGGAAAACGGACACGGTTTTCGTGGTTCGCATTGGTCGTGCTTGGTGTAACCGCGCTTTCAGTTACCGGTCGGGGATTGGCTGTCAAACGAAGAAAGTTGCCGACATCGCTTTACGACGGAGGCATGCAGGCCAGCCCACCGGCGCCGATTTTGAACGGCCGCCGCCGGTTCACTGGTGACCTGGCCGAGCACCAGGAAGGCCTTAAAAGGCGGCAGCGCCGCGCTGTCGCGGGCGCCACACGATAATGAATTTGGATGACGCAAGAGACCCTGCTCGATTTCTTCGACGATTTCGCGCGATTATCCGATGAGTTTCTCGTCTATGACGACGGGCTTCGCAGCCGGCATTTCCGCTATGACGAAGTGGCACGGCTGGCGCGGGCGTTCGCCGCGCGCCTCGCGGACGCCGGAATCGGTAAGGACGAGAAGATCATTCTGTACGGAGAAAACCGGCCGGAGTGGATTATTGCTCTATGGGGCTGCCTGCTCGAAGGTGTGGTGGCAGTGCCGATCGACTTTCGGTCCGATCCAGAGTTCGTGCAGCGGATCGACCGGATTGTGGAAGCACGGGCCATTCTGATTGGCGATGAAGTAATACCGCCGGCCAGCGACGCCAGGATTTGGAAGCTCGCGAGTCTGGTTCAAGGGCCGAGCGATACGGTCGCGCCGCGCGGCGCGATCCAGAAAGACCAGCTCGCCGAAATTCTCTTTACCTCCGGGGCAACGGCGGAGCCCAAAGGGGTGCTCATTACACACCGAAACATCCTGGCCAACATCGTACCGGTGGAGGGTGAAGTCAAGAAATATATCCGCTATGAGCGGCCCTTCCATCCTGTGCGGTTTCTGAATCTGCTGCCGCTCAGCCACATGTTCGGACAAGCCATGGCGACGTTCATCCCGCCGATGCTCGCAGGCGTGGTCGTGTTCATGCGTGGATTCAATCCCACCGAAATCGTCCGGCAGATCCGGTCGAGGCGCATTTCGGTCCTGGTCTCGGTTCCGCAGATTCTGGAGATCCTACGGGAGCACTTACAGCAGATGTTTCCGGAGTTGAAGCAGCCGCGGGCAACGAAAGTTCACTGGCTGCTGCGCTGGTGGCGGTACCGCAAGGTGCACCGGTTGTTTGGATGGAAATTCTGGAGCTTTATTGTGGGCGCGGCACCGCTGGCGCCGGAACTGGAGCAGTTCTTTTCCGAACTCGGGTTTCTGGTGATCCAAGGGTACGGGCTCACCGAGACCGCGCCGATCGTGACGCTCAATCATCCGTTTCACGCGCGCAAAGGCACGGTGGGAACGCCGATCGCGGGCGTCGAGGTGAAGATCGCTCCGGATGGCGAGATCCTGGTGCGCGGCGAGAACGTGACGTCCGGCTATTTCCAGCGGCCGGAAGAGACGGCCCATGCTTTTGAAGATGGCTGGTTTCATACCGGCGATGTTGGCGAACTGGACGAGAACGGCGGGCTCAGGATACTGGGGCGAAAGAAAGAAATGATCGTGACGCCGGAGGGCCTGAACGTTTTTCCCGAAGATGTCGAAGCCGTTCTCAAGCAGCAGCCCGAGGTGCGCGACGCGGCCGTGATCGGCAGCGACCGGGTGCATGCGGTTCTCATTTTAGAGCCGGGCGCCGAGGCCGACGCGATAGTCCAGCGCGCTAACAAGCAATTGGCGGATTATCAGCGGGTACGCACGGTGAGCGTGTGGCCGTACGGGGAGTTTCCGCGCACCGAAGGCACGGGAAAACTGAAGCGGCATGAGATCGCGCGCGGCACGCCGCCTCCCGCCAAAAGCGCTCGAATCGACTGGAACGTGCCGCTCGAATCGCTAACTTCGCTGGAGCGGGTGGAGCGGATGGTCGCGCTGGGCGTGGACGAAAGTGAAGCGAGCAGCGCTTCGCAGTACCGCAGCGATGTTTCCGCGGCCAATTTCCCGAGCTGGAACCGGGGCCGAGCAGCGCGGATTGCGCGGCGCATCTTTCTTCCCGGATTTCTGTTGCCGCTGCTCCGCATTTTCGCGCATATCCGTAGCGAAGGGCTGCAGAACCTGCGGGGCGTCGCTCCGCCCGTGATCTTCGCTTCGAATCATCAGAGCTACATGGATGTGCCAGCGATCATGAGCGCGCTACCGGCCCGCTGGCGATATCGAGTGGCTCCGGCGGTGCGCAAGGAGTTCTTCGAGGAGCATTTCCATGGGCGCAGCTTCACGAACAGCCTGAATTACTATTTGGCGTCCCTGTTCTTCAACACTTTTCCGATCCCGCAACACGAGCCCGGCGCATTGAGCACGCTGCGCTACATGGGGGAACTGGCGGGCGGGGGCTGGTGTGTGCTGATTTTTCCGGAAGGCAAGATGACGGACCAGGGCGAGATCGCGCCATTCCAGCCGGGCGTGGGGATGATCGCGTCCAAACTCGAGATCCCGGTGGTGCCTGTGCGGATTGAAGGCTTGGACCGGGTGCTGCACAAGAGCTGGAAGATGGCTCGCATGGGCCGGGTGCGGGTGGCGTTCGGGGCGCCGCTCAAGCTGGAGGGCAGCGATTATCTCGCAATGGCGCGCCAAGTGGAGGAGGCGGTACGGAAGCTGTGAGTGGAAGTGGACGGCGCTAAGGTCAACCAGGGGACTTGGACAGCTACACGGCAGTGAGCTTAAGTCTGCTGGTCGAACATTTCCAGCTGTTCTTTGGAGGGCGGGCGCTTAGGCTTGCGCATACGCAGCGGGCTGCCGACCACGCCTAACACCTGCACGCTGGAGAGCGCGGCCTTGGGCACGAAGATGCGCTGATTCTGGAAGCCGGGGTCGGGAGGTATAACCGACAACCCGTAGGAATCGAGTTGCAGCAGGTTATTGGCGAGCATTCCGTCCATGAGGTCGCCATCCCGGAAGCGCATCCGCACCCATAGGCCTTCCATCTTCGGCCTGGTGGTAAACAGGCGCAGTTCCTTGCGGGGTTCGCCTTGCTGAAAGTCGCGGACGAAGCACACCAGCTTGATCTCGCCGTAAGGCACTACGCTGACCGACCCGTTCTGGCTGAGGAGTTCGAGACCATCGGGCTGGAGATAGGTTTGGGGCTTGACGAAGCCGGCCAGGGGTTCCCGGTCAAAGCGCGACACCAGGACCTTCTTGGTGGTGGATACCGCCAAACTAGTGGTTCAACCCGCCGAGGCGGCTCCTTTCCGAGCGCAGCACTTTTCTTCCAAACAAATTTGCGAATATTGTATCATTGGCAGAATGCCCGCCGTTCCCAAGATATCGGCCCAGATGGAACGTTTTCTGGACTTTTGTCGCGTGGAGAAGGGCTTGGCGGCGAACACGGTGGAGTCGTATCGGCTTGATTTAGAAAGGTTTGCGCTCTCGGTGAAGTCGGGCGAGCTGCCGGCGGATGCCGCACCGTTGCGCCGCCATATGGATTCGCTGTACAAGGCTGGGATGTCCAGCCGCTCGATTGCGCGTCATCTGGCGACACTGCGGAATTTCTATCGATTTCTGCTCGAAACGGGAGCGATTGCCTCCGATCCGACGGCCTTGTTGACCTCCCCGAAGCAATGGCAGAGTCTTCCTAAATACCTCAATAAAGAACAGTTAGAAGGGCTGATTGCGAGCCCAGATTCATCCCGGCCGCAGGGTCTCCGCGACCGCGCCATGCTTGAGTTGCTGTATGCCAGCGGCCTGAGAGTCTCCGAACTGTGCCGGGTGCGGGTATCGGATGTGGAAACGAGCCTGGGCTATGTGCGGGTGGTAGGCAAGGGCAACAAACAGAGGCTGGTCCCGGTGGGCAAGACGGCGTTGAAGGCCATCGAGGACTACTTGGAGACGGGGCGGCCGAAGCTGCTGAAAGGGCGCGCCAGCGCGTATCTATTCATTACCAATCGCGGCGGCTGCATGACGCGCCAATGCTTTTGGAAACTCCTGGGCGGCTACGGCAAGAAGGCGGGCATTTTCCGCGGGCTCACGCCGCACGTGATCCGGCATACTTTCGCGACACATTTACTGGAGGGCGGGGCCGATTTGCGGAGCCTGCAAACCATGCTAGGCCATGCCGATATTTCGACCACGCAAATTTATACGCATGTGATGCGGTCCCGTTTACGGAGGACCGTGGACGAGCACCATCCCCGGGCTTGATGGAAATGGATACCTGCTCAGCAGACTAAGGAGCGTACAGGATGCCGCGGCGTCCTGGCCCAAAAGAGACGCGCTGCCGCGGCGTTCCGTTGTGCGCGTTCTGGAGAGAGTGATTCGATGAGCGACTACATGTTTATGCTCGAGAGCCACCTGAGCGCCGACCAAGCGCGAGTGGTTTCCGAGATTCAGGGTGCCGCGACGCACGCCAACATGAACGTGTTTCTGACCGGCGGGGCGATGCGCGACATGCTCGGGGGCTTTCCGATAGTGGACCTCGATTTTACGGTGGAGGGAAACGCGCTGAAGCTGCTCCCGGCCATCATCAAGAAAGCGGGCGCGCGCGTGTTGTGGGAAGACGACAACCGGAGGCTGGCAGCGCTGGTTTTTCCGAGCGGCGTAAAGGCGACGGTGGGGATGGCGCGGCAGGAGAAATATCCGCAGCCGGGTGCGAAGCCGACGGTAAAGCCGGCGTCTATTCATGAGGATTTGCGCGGCCGGGACTTCACCGTTAATTCCATCGCGCTATCGCTGAATCCGGCGTCGCGCGGGCTGCTGCTGGATCCAAATAACGGCGTGGGCGATCTGGAACGCAAAGAACTCCGCGCCGTCAGCAACTACACGCTCTACGACGATCCCATTCGGCTGCTGAGGCTGCTGCGTCTGAAGGTACGGCTGGGATTCAACATCGACGAGCGCACCAAAATGCAGTATGACAATGCGCGCGAAGCGCAGCTGGAATCGAGAATTCCGCGGGAAGAGCTGCTGGAAGAGCTGCGCCACGTTGCGAACGAGCCGAACAGCGCCGACGTGGTGCAGGCGCTGGAGCAGGATAAGCTGCTGACTCTTTATTCGCCCGCGCTGGAGGGCGCGAAACTGAACACCGCCGGATTGCAGAAGCTCCAGAAAGCGCGCCAGACGGTACCGTTCGGGGTGGACATCCATCTGGAAGCTTTGGGCGTGTTCCTGTATTTCCTGGCGGAAAAGCTGCCCGCGAAAGAAACAGCGGCGTTTATCAAGCGGATGGGGTTTAGCAAGAAGGAGCTGGAGCAGTGGCAGAAGCTGGATGTGCGCTCGAAGAAACTGGAGAAGGATCTGAAGTCGGCGAAACTTCAGAAGCCGTCGCTGGTATATGGGGTGCTGTCGAAGGCGCCCGGCGATCAGATCGTATTTCTACTGGCGCATTCTTCCGAACGGCTGGTGCATGATCGAATCAAGAATTACTTGCAGAAGTATCTGCCGGCGGCGCAGGAGGTCACGGAAGCGGACGTTGTGGCCGCGGGCGGCAAGCCAGGAACGCCGAAATTCCAGAAGATTCGCGAGGAGCTGATCGCGACGAAGCTGGACGCGCGGCCGAAAAAAGTGCCTCCGCCGGTAGTGCCTGCACCCGCGACTGCCGCCCCCGCGATGGCGCGCAAATAGAGATCGCCGGGTGCTGGTACTTGCTTCGAACTCTCCGCGGCGGCGGGAGATCCTGAGGGCCGCCGGAATCGATTTCGTGGTTCGCGTTCCCAATATCCATGAAGAGCGACGGAGGGAGGAGCCGCCGGAGGAATACGTGCGGCGGCTGGCTGAGCAGAAAGCCTTCGCGGTTCCCATGAATGCGGGCGAGACGGTCCTGGCGGCGGATACCACGGTAGTCGTGGATGACCAGTTGCTCGAAAAACCGCGCGATGCCGCGGATGCCGCACGCATGCTCGCGCTGCTTTCCGGACGCGTTCACGAGGTCATGACGGGAATTTGTTTGCGGACCGCCGATCGGCTGGTGGTGGATGTAGCGGCCACGCGGGTCCGCTTTACCGAACTGACCGACGCCGAAATCGCCGAATACGTTGCGAGCGGCGAGCCGATGGACAAGGCCGGGGCGTATGCGATTCAAGGTTTGGCATCCAAGTTCATCGAGCGCGTGGAGGGCTGCTACTTCAACGTGGTCGGGCTGCCGATCGCGCTGGTTTACCGGCACCTGAAGAGTTTGAACCAAACGAGTTGAGAATCCAGCCTCACCGGGCGCACGTTAGCCATGGAGGTGAGGTTGGGCGTATTCCGTGCGGCGACAGTGGCGCGTCTGGGGCGGGCTCATGCGGCTCTGTTGGCGTGTGCATTATCTGCTCCAGTTGGATTCGCGCAGACCGTCTTCAATCCGGCGCCGTCACGCATATTCGGGCAAGCGGTTTTGCAGCAAACGGGGCTGCTAACCGCGATCGCGGCGAATCTGGTGGAGGGCCGGGAATTGAATGCGCCGCAAGGGATCGCGATAGATTCCTCAGCGAGCACACCGATTTTGTATGTCGTCGACACCGGCAATAACCGGGTGCTGGCGTGGAGGAACGCGTTCAGTTTTAGCAAGGGCGATCCGGCGAGCAAAGTTATCGGGCAACGCGATTTGTTGACGACGGCCCCGCAAGGACCCGGGGCGGACCTGAGCACCGGCCTTTATCAACCGGTGGCCGCCGCGACCGACAGCGCCGGCAATCTGTACGTGGTGGACGCGGGCAACAATCGGATCTTGCGTTATCCCGCGCCGTTTTCTCAGACAGGGGACCTGCTCACTGTCGATCTGGTTCTTGGACAGAAGGACTTGAACGGGCGTGCGCCAAACGCCGGCCAGCCGGTGCCCGCCGCAAACACGCTCGCGTTATCGACGGGCGCTGGCATTTTCCGGGCCGGGTTGGCGTTCGATGCGGCCGGTAATTTGTGGGTATCGGATGCGGGGAACAATCGCGTACTTCGCTTCCCGGCCGGCGTCTTGGGAACAAACGCGGCCAATGCGGCACCAGCGGACCTGGTGTTAGGCCAGCCGGACTTTACGTCCAATTCGGGACCGCCGAACGTGGACCGGACAAAGAAGAATTTTCTGCTCGCGCCCTCGGGACTGGCGTTCGATCCCAAGGGGCGCCTGTTCGTCGCCGACGATGCGAATCGCGTGCTGGTCTATTCGCCCCCGTTCGCGGCAGGGCAATTAGCGTCGCGCGTCATGGGCGTGGTAATTCCGCCGGCAGGGCAGCCCGCGCCGCTGGTGAATGAAAGCACGCTGGGCGCTGTGGATGCGAACAGCCGCGCGTTGCCGCCGGGCGGGGTATTTTTCGTGGGTGCGGCTCCTTACGTGGCAGACACGGGGAACTCGCGTCTTCTCGGTTATGATCCGTTCGAGCAGTGGCCCGATGAGAGCAAGGTGTTTTCGCCGCCCGCCCGAGTTGTCATTGGCCAGCAGAGTTTCCTGGCGAGTGCGTCCAATCAAGGGTTGCCGCAGGCAAGCGCGGGCACCCTGGCCGGACCGGTGGCGGGGGCGTTCAACGACAATGACCTGTTCGTGGTGGATTCGGCTAATCATCGCGTGCTGGTTTTTCCGCAGCAGCCCGGCGGTGGGTTTACAACGGCGAACCGGCTGTTGGGGCAATCGGATTTTGCGTATACTTCCCCAAATCTGATTGAAGGCCGCGAGGCCGGATTTGCGCCGAACACGCGCTCGTGTGTTGTAAATGGCGCGCTAGCGTTCCCATCGGGCGGAAGCGCGGTGGTGGATGGCTCATCGAACCCGCCGCACTTGTACATTGCCGATCCATTGAACAATCGTGTGCTGGGATTCGCGGACTACCGGAAGATCAATGCCGGGATGAAAGCCGACCTGGTGATCGGCCAACCCGATCTGTTTACGGGAATCATCAATTACCCGACGAACAGCCCGACGCAGGCGACAGATCAAGGCTTGTGGTCGCCCGAAGGGTTGGCGGTGGACGCAAGCGGGAATCTTTATGTCGCGGATGCTTGCAACGGGCGAGTGCTGCGGTTTCCGGCGCCATTTGCTCAGGCATCGGGCGCCGTGCAGCGCGCCAATCTGGTTCTGGGCCAGACCGGCTTCTTCGGCCAGCCGATCAAGGACCTGAGCCGCCAAACGATGCGCAGCGCCTACGGCTTGGCGTTCACTTCCGATGGCAGCCTGGCCGTGTCGGACCCGCTCGCAAACCGGATCCTGTTCTTCCGGAAGACATCCGGCGGCGATTTTCAATCTGGGCAGGGGGCCTCAAACGTGTTCGGGCAACCGGATTTTGTTTCGTCCAGCGCGGGCGTGTTCAATAATCCGCGCTTGATCGCGATGGATACTGAAGACCAGCTATACGTGGCGGATTCCGGCAACAATCGCGTCGCGATTCTACCCAGCTTGCCCAGCGCCGGCGACAATCCGCCGGTGTTGTTTGCGATTACGCAACTGAGCAACCCGTCGGGCGTAGCGGTGGATCCGGCCAGCGATGCGATTTGGGTGGCGAACACGGGCGCGAACCAGGTACTGCGTTTTCCGAAATTTCAAACTTTCCTGAGCAATCCGTTGGCGACTGCCACGCTGCAGGTGTTCGGGCCGGTGTCGGCGGCATTGGATCCGTTCGGGAATCCCGTGGTCGCCGAGGCATTGACCAACCGTGTGTCGTTCTATTTCCCGGCGATCGACTACACGACGTCGGCGGGCGGGGTATCGGGGCGATTGTCGGGCAACGCGGGAAATTATTTCGGCCGGTTTGCGCCGGGCATGCTGGCCAGCATCTTCGCGTTTCCGTCGGCACAGTTCGGCAATCAGACGGCCAGTTCGAGCGCCGCGCCGCTTCCGACGACGCTGAGCGATGTGCAGGTGCTGGTGGGCGGAGTGCCTGCGCCGCTGCTTTATGCTTCGCCCGGCCAAATCAATTTTCAGGTACCCGGTGCGACTCCGGCGGGCGGACTTGAAGAATTTCAAGTACTGCGCGCGTCCACAGGACAAGTGCTCGCCAGCTGGCTGTTCCGCGTGGATGCGGCATCGCCAAGCCTGTTTACGGCCAACGGTTCGGGCACGGGACAGGTGCTGGCTCTGAATCAGGACGGCAGCGCCAACAACGGATCGCATCCGGCCAAAGCGGGATCGGTCGTATCGCTTTTCGGGACCGGGTCGGGCGCGATGGACGGCATGCCGCCCGATGGCGTGGCGGCGCAAGGGCTGGTTGCGACGCCGCAACGCCCGCGCGTTTTTATCAATTCCGACTTCGTGCCTGACAGCGACGTTCAATTCTCCGGCCTCGCCCCCGGATTCGTGGGACTATGGCAGATCAACGTGAAGGTGCCGGCCAACGTGCCGCCCGGCGACGTTGTTGTGTACGTCACGTACGACGGGATCAACAGCATCCTGGATCCGAACGGCATCCGGCGGATCACGACCATCCGCACCGCCCCGTAATTGGCCCGCCTGCACCCCTGATATACTCGCGCTGAGATAGTTCGGGAGGTGAGCATGAACCGGCGCGATTTTGGACGAACCCTATCGGGACTGGCGGGCCTTTCTCTGGCGACAGCGGCAGCGCGGGCGCAGGATTCCGGGCCCATTGCCGAGACGGCGGCAGGCCGGGTGCGCGGCGTAGTTCAAGAAGGTGTGAACGTCTTCAAAGGTATTCCGTACGGCGCTCCCACGAGCGGCAAAAATCGTTTCATGCCGGCGCGCAACCCCGAGCCGTGGACGAGCGTTCGCGACGCGCTGCGGTACGGTCCGGCAGCACCGCAAGGGAACGGCAAGACTGTACCGGCCGGAGTCGGCGCAATCGGCGAAGATTGCCTGGTTTTAAACGTCTGGACGCGCGGGCTCAACGACGGGGGCAAGCGGCCGGTGATGGTGTGGATCCACGGCGGCGGGTTCAACACGCTTTCCGGGTCCAGCCCGGCCTATGATGGAACCAATCTCGCTAAGCGCGGCGATGTGGTGCTGATCACGCTGAATCACCGTCTGAATGTGTTCGGCTTCTTGAATCTCGCCGATCTGGCGGGTGACCAGTTCGCGCAATCGGGCAATATCGGCATGCTGGACCTGGTGCACGCGCTGCACTGGGTGCGCGACAACATTACGCATTTCGGCGGCGATCCGGGCAACGTCACGATCTTCGGCGAATCGGGCGGCGGGCGCAAGGTCTCGACGTTGCTTGCCATGCCCGCGGCGAAGGGGCTGTTTCACCGCGCGATTATTGAAAGCGGACCCGGCGTGCACCTGCAGCCGCGCGATTTGGCGACCGAACTCGCGATCTCGGTGCTCGACGAACTGGACCTCCCGGTGAGCCAAGCCGCGCGGCTGCAGGAAATGCCGATGGAAAAGATCCTGGCGGCGTACAGCGTGGTGGAGGGCCGGCTGGATGCCCAAAGCCGCGACAAGGGCGTGATCGAACAACACGGATTTGTTCCGACGGCCGGCGTTGCCGATCTGCCGGAGAACCCGTTCGATCCGGTCGCGCCGGAGATTTCTTCGAATATCCCGCTGCTCATTGGGACCAATAAGCACGAGATGGCGCTCTTCACGCGCGGCGATCCGAAGATCTACAACCGCACGCTGACCGAAGATGAACTGAAGGAACTCGTGAAGGAGTTAACCGGGCCGGCGGCCGATCACGTGCTCGATGTTTACAACAAGGCGTATCCGGGCTCGCATCCGGCCGTGCGTTACATTCTGATCGAAACGGATCGCATTTACCGGTTCAATTCCATCGTCGTCGCCGAGCGCAAGACGGCACAGCACAAAGCTCCGGTTTACATGTATCTGTTCGAGTGGGACACGCCGCCGGATCCGAAGATGCTGGCGCACCATGCGCTCGAGATCACGTTTGCTTTTGACAACACCGGGCGGGTGCGCGGACCGTCGGGCGGCGGTCCGAAAGCGGCGGCGCTGGCCGACAAGATGAGCGAGGCTTGGATCGCTTTCGCGCGCACCGGAAATCCGAACACTAGGAAGCTTCCGCAATGGCCGATTTACAACGTGCAATCGCGACCGACCATGATCTTCAACGACGAGTGCCGGGTAGCCAACGATCCGGGAGGCGCCGAACGCCATCTTTGGGCCACGACGTAACAGCGGAACCGTTTTGGCGGCTTCAGCCGTCTTACTACGAGGAGGCGTCATGCCCAGACTTGGCTTGTTCGTTTTTTGTGCCGCGCTGTTGGCTTGGTCTGCGAGAGCGCAAGAGCCGTCCGATCAAGCGCAGCCGCGCGAGGATCAGCAGCGCATCCAAAAACATAAAGGGAACGGCGCGGCTAAGGACGTGGGCAGCGGGGCGGGCGATGTCGGAAAGGGTGCAGCCAAAGGCGCAGGCGATGCCGCCAAGGGCGTGGGCAAAGGCGCCGCGGATCTCGCCACCCTGCATCCCATCGATGCAGCAGGCGATCTCGGCAGAGGCGCCGTGTCAACCGGAAAGGATGTGACGGTTGGCACTGCGAAAGGCGGCGGCAAGATCGTCCGCGGGGTAGGTAAGGCGCTGAAGAAAATTTTCTGAAAAAGAGGGGCAGCACGAGAGCTGCCCCAGCCTCAAGGACGCGTCATTTTATACCGCGGAGCTAGCGCCGAACGGCCGTGGCGGCTTCTGCAGTCGCTACGGTGACGAATGTGCTGGTCCGGTTGAGGTGCATGTCGTAGGCGGCGATCTCGTACGTGTACACCGCGCCTGGTTGGACGTTCTTATCCACGAACGATGGGTTGGCGCGGGAGACCTTCGCGATCACGTTGCCGTCGCGCGAAACGGTGTAGATTCCCATGCCGATCCCGTTCGGATCGTCGGTGATACGCGGCCAGTTCAATTCCACCTGATTGGCCGAAGCGCTGACTTGAACGTCGGCCGGCGACAGAGGGCCGGGCGCAATGCGGTCCAATTGGCCGAAATCGACGACGCCGATTGAATTGGCAGGCGGCGCGCTACGCACGCCAACTCCGGGTTGCCCGGCGGCGACTTCCGCGTCGTCGAGAGCGATCAGGTTCCAGTGGTCCAGCCAGACCCCGATGTGCCCGTCGGCGGCAGCCACCGCGCGCACGGTCATGCCGTCATGACACGCGACTGCTTCCGAATGCAGGCTGGTCACGCTGTCGCTGGATCGTTTCGAGATTTCCAGCGTTGCGGTGCATCCTTTATCGGTGAAGGTGGGATTCTGGATATCGATCGCATAGTAACTGCCGGAGGCTGCGGGGCCGGCGAGTGCGTCCGGCGAGCCGTGCAGATAAATGGTGTAAACGCCCCCGGATTGCTTGAGATTCAGCGAGGCTCGCACCTCGTAGTCGCTGCTGCCGTCTGGAACCGCGACGCGTGAAATCAGAGCCGCGCCATTCGGCGACGGCGAGGTAAAGCCGCTATCGTTTGCGCTGGCATCGCCTCGTACCGCCCAGTCGTCGGCCGATAGCGACGCGAGTTTAGCGCTGAAGTAGTATTGATAGCCGGTGGCGCTGGCGGGGCAATTCAGCGTGTTGGTGCCGATTTGAATCGCGTTGGAAGTGCCCGAAACGGTGGCGATGATGGCGTGGGTGCGGCCGTCTTTCAGGCTAGCGGGCGTCGGCAGCCAGAAACCATAGCCGCCGTCGCCGATTCCGACCTGCTGCAGATCGCGGCGGTAATTGGAAGCGATCACGGTGGCAAGAGGCAGCCCCTGCGCCGCGCCGTCATAAACGTCGATCGCCAGCCGCGAGGAAGGTAGTCCAGCGTCCCAGGCCCAGCCGCTGATGCCTGAACAATCCGCCGAATCCAGCCAACCGGTCTGCTTGGGCAGCGCGGCCGCTTCCGGATAAGCCGGCAGAGTGCTAAAGAGAATCAAAAGTCCGACAGCGTATTTCATCCGATGCTCTCCTCCTGATCGCAAAAGTACATTTGCCATTTTAGCCGAGACCTTAAGGTCAGAAATGCACACCCTGGTGTTCTTTGGCCATTCGGGGGATTGTCACTGGCCGTAACGTCCGACGTAAGTTACTGCCAGGCCGCGCTGGATCCACTCGGCACTCGTATTGCACAAGCGTTCGAGAACGGAGGTTACAGCCTCATCATGAGAGGTACATCTGGACTGTCATTGGTTGTCGCGCTACTCGGCGCTGGCGCATGGGCACAAACACATCCCGCGGATCCGCAGCCGATTTATCGCGTGACGGTGGTGTCGCGCACACTGGCCGCGATCAATTACCAGCACATGAGCGGGCCTACTTCGATCGACCTGAATGGGACCGTGCTGCTTCCGCAGGCGCGGGGTACGGCGGTGGTAGAAAGCAAGCGCGGGCGCACGACGATTGACGCCAAGGTCGATCGTATGGATGCTCCTACGCGGTTCGGCACGCAGTACCTGACTTACGTGTTGTGGGCCATCACACCGGAGGGCCGGCCGAAGAACTTAGGCGAGGTTCTCGTAGACGGGTCGAACAAGTCTCACATCAACGTGACCACGGACCTGCAGGCCTTCGGCCTCATGATTACAGCGGAGCCATATTACGCCGTCACGCAGCCCAGCGACGCCGTTGTGCTGGAAAATGTGGTGCGGCCGGACACGATGGGCACACGCGAAGTGGTAAACGCGCGTTACGACTTGATGCCTCGCGGCGGGTATACCATGAACGTTCAATCGACCCCGGTTCAAATGCCGGAGGGCCGGAAAATCCCTTACGACCAATACGAGGCGGTGCTCGAGCTGTATCAGGCCGAGAACGCAGTGCAGATTGCGCGCTCGATGGGCGCCGGCAGATTCGCGCCTGAGCCATATAACAAGGCCGTAGCTTTGCTGGATCAGGCCCGCCAGATGCAGCGGGGTCCTCAGGATCCGAATATGGTGGTGACGCTGGCCCGCAATGCCGCGCAAACAGCGGAAGATGCTCGAGTGATCGCGGTAAAACGGCAACAAGAGGAGCAGTTGCTGGAGGCACAGCGGTCGCACGACGAGGCCCGCATCCAGGCCGCAACGGCGGCAGTGAACGCCGAGGAGGCTCGCGCCCAAGCAGCGCAACAGCAGGCTCAAGCCGAACAGGCCGCCGCCCAAGCTGCGCGACAGCAGGCTCAAGCCGAAGAAGCCGCCGCCGAACAGGAACGGCAGCAGGCCGAGCAGGCTAGCCGCGAGCGGGTGGAGCAGCAGGCCCCCCGCGAGCAGGTGGAGCAGGACTCTTCGGAACCGCCTCCGCCGGTGGTGGGCGAGCCGATTCCTCGCGCCAAATACGAACTGAGCGGCGACCAGCGCAAAACCCGTGCCGAACTGTTGGCCCAGTTGAATGCGCTTTTCGTGACGCGCGATACACCGCGCGGCTTGGTGGTGACGGTGACGGATCCGTATTTCGAATCGGAATCGAGCGATCTCTTGCGGCCGGCAGCAACCGAACGGCTGATGCGACTGACGGCGCTGCTTAGGACTCACCCCGACCTGGTGGCGCGCGTGGAGGGCCATGTAGATGACCGCCAGCGCGGCGACTTGTGCCAGCACCGCACAGATATGGTGCGGACGATTCTAGTCCGTTACGGCGCCGCGCCCAACTCCGTTCTGGCGCAGAGCTTCGGCAGTTCACGGCCGCTCCAGACGAACGCAACTCCGGCCGGCCGGGAGCAAAACCGCCGGGTGGAAATCATCATCAGCGGGCCGAGTATCGGCGATATGCCGCTGTGGGACCGGACTTATTCGTTGAAGCGCTAACGCGCTGTTCCGGTCTGTGCAGCCGGCTGCCGTTTACATATACTGCGGAACGGAGATGCCTAATACATCTAGCGTCCGTTCCAACTGCGCGCGGACATAGTTGGTGATCCAAAGCAGGAAGGTGCGCTTCTCCGGGTTCTCTTCCGTCAGGACAGGATAGGCGTGATAAAAATTGTTGAACGCCTGGGCTAGCTGGAAAGCGTATTTCGCCACATGGGCGGGTTCGCCGGACGCGACGGCGCGCTCTACGGCTGAATCGGCTTTGGAGGCGATCAACAGCAGCTGCCAAAAATCTTCAGACGCGAGTTGCCGGGTGAATGCCGCCGCGTCGAGTTCGCGCGCAAAATCCGGCAGCGCCTCGCCTCGCTCTTCCAGCTTCCGCAGGATGTTGCGGGCCCGCACGGCCGTGTACTGTACATAAGGCCCAGTTTCACCTTCGAAGCTGAGGGCCTCCTGAAGATCGAACGCAATCACCGAATTGCGCGTGAACTTGAGCATGAAGTACCGGAGCGCTCCGATGGCAATCTGCGTCGCGACTTGCCTTCGTTCTTCTCCGGGCGCTTCGGGATGGCGCGAGTCCACTTCTTCCAGCGCCTTCTCGATCAGCTTATCGATTAGGTCGTCCGCTTTGACTCCCAGGCCTTTGCGGCCCGAGACCTCGACATAGGGCCGCTTCTTGTCTTCCTCCGGGATCTCGATACCGAGTTCGACACAAGTGCGGGGCGACAGCGCAACCATTTCATAAGAAAAATGAATCGAGTGCTCGGCCTGTTCGTTGTAGCCAAGCGCGCGCAAACCGGCGACTACGACGTCTTGCAAGTACGACTGGCGCGAGTCGATCACGTTGTACACAGACTTGCCGGCGCCAAAAGACGGGCTTCCCGCCGGCTGCGGATCCTCGGTAGTGACGTAAACGGTGTGGTCCTTATACTGCTTCCAGGGGCGATAGTAGAAATCCTTGCCAAGAAGTCCGAATTTCCAGAGCTGATAGGCGATGTCTTTGCCGACGTAGGTGACGGTGTTGTTGGAGCGCACGATTACCTTGCTGTCGTCGGTATCTTCGTTAGTCTGCTGTTTAAATGCGCTGGCAGGCATCACCCAGCAGCCTTTATTTTTGCCTTCGGTCTCGAAATAGATCGCCTTTCGTTCTTTGAGCTGCTCGAATGCCTTTTCCCAAAACTTCAAGTGCAGGATCTCGCTCTCGCGCGGAAGCACGTCGTAGTCGATGCCCAGCCGCTGCATGGTCGTGAGATGGCAATCGACGATCGCGTTCGAGACGAGCTCGGCTAAGTGGGCCCGATCGCCGGTACGATGCTCGATCTCGTGCAGCGTGTCGAGACGCCAAGACAGATCTTCGGGGTGCTCCTGGAAATGCATGGACATGCGCGCGTACAGATCCCAACAGTAGTAATCGAAGCGCTGCGAGGGGTCGGCCAGCAAGCGCTCCACGTCGGCTGCGGACTTGTGCTCGAGATAGTGAAACCCTGCCACCACGTCGGCGACCTGAACGCCGGTGTTGTCGATATAGTTCTGCACCTCGACGGTGTGGCCGCCCGAGCGCAGCATGCGTACAAACGTGTCACCGAGGACGGCGTTGCGCAGGTGCCCGATATGCGCCGCTTTGTTGGGATTGATGTTGGTGTGCTCGACGATGATCTTGCCGGCGACCGCGGAGTGGGGGCGGCCATCTTGGCGAAGGACCGCCAGCGCGTACGTGGGGCGGTCCAAGCGTACGTTGATGTACCCGTTGCCCGCAATCTCGAGGGCCGAAACGCCTTCGAGCCGGCCGAGGTCGGACACAATCTGGGTTGCAATCGCCTTCGGCGCTTGTTTCAATTGCCGCGCCAGGTGAAAAGCTACGGGAATGGCTAGCTCGCCGAAGGAGGACTGTTTGGGTTGTTCCAGCGGAGGCGCCGTTTCCGATCCATAGCGAGCTCGGACGTGATTGGTTATGCGGGTGCTGATTTGTTTTTCAATCGTATTGAACAATTTGTTCCTTGGCGTTCACGCGAACGTAAACGCGGCACGCGCCAATGCGTGCGCCACGAGGGCGATATAATTAGAGTTTGCCAAAGCTCACCATAGACGGCAAGACTGTAGAGTTCGAATCCGGGCAGCTTCCCTATCAGGAACACGGCAAACCGGAGTCGATCCTCGACATTTGCCTCAACAACGGAATCCATCTGGAACATGCGTGCGGGGGCAACTGCGCCTGCACTACCTGCCACGTCGTCATTACGAAAGGTATGGAAAACCTTTCCGAGATGGATGATGACGAAGCCGACCGCTTGGATATGGCCGCCGGGCTCACGCTGCGCTCGCGCCTGGGCTGCCAGTGCGTGGTGCAGGGCGACGTAGAAGTGGAAATTCCGTCCTGGAATCGCAACTACGTCAGCGAAGGTGGAGGGTCGATGAATCTGGGCGACGCGATTCCCGTCGCAAAACGATAGGGCTCCGCATTGGCCCAGAGCGCTTCCTTTGAACCGTATGCGCTTTCACTGCTTCGGATCGTGATCGGTTTCACGTTTTCGTTGCATGCGTACCAGAAGCTCCTGGGCGCATTCGGCGGCGTGGGCGGCCACGGCGCGGCGGCACACTTCCTGTCGCTGTTATGGATAGCCGGCCTCATCGAGACCGTCGGCGGCGCTCTGATCTTTCTTGGCCTTTACACGCGGCTGACAGCATTCATTCTGTGCGGGGAGATGGCTGTCGCCTATTTTCACCAGCACGCGCCGCGCGGCTTCTGGCCGATCTCCAATGGCGGAGAACTCGCGGTGCTGTACTGCTTCATTTTTCTCCTGCTTGCAAGCGCGGGCGCGGCGCCGTGGAGTTTGGATCGCGCACTCCGGAAGAAATAGAGCGCTGGTATCAGCCTCGATTAGCCGCGCAGAAGGCGGACCGCGTCAGTGAGCACGTTGCCGCTGCCGCGCGATTGCCCGCCCAGACCGCCGGCCGCCACCTCGGCTGCCGCTTGTTCCTCGCCTTCGCCGGGTGCGAGAAACAAATTGGCCTCGATGCCGTGCTGCTTGGTGTAGAGGTCCCAATAGCGGCCGTGCGCGGCGTACAGCTCGTCATGAGTGCCGCGTTCGACGATCCGGCCCGTTTCCACCACCAGGATCTGATCGGCGCGGCGGATGGTCGATAGCCGGTGTGCGATGACGAACGTCGTGCGGCCCTGCATGAGATACTTCAGCCCTTCCTGAATCATGGCCTCCGATTCAGAATCGAGGCTCGAGGTCGCTTCGTCCAAGATCAGAATCCGAGGATCGGCGAGAATAGCGCGCGCGATGGATACCCGCTGGCGCTGGCCGCCGGACAGCTTCACTCCGCGCTCGCCCACGATCGTGTCGTACTTCTTCTCAAACTGCTCGGCGAATTCGTCCACACGGGCAATGCGGCAAGCATGCAGGATCTGTTCTTCGGTGGCTCCCGGGCGGCCGAAGGCCACATTTTCGCGGATGGTTCCGTCGAATAAGAACGTCTCTTGCAGCACCACGCCAAGTTGCGTGCGGAACGAATCCAGGCGCACGGTGGCTAGATCGACGCCGTCTACAAAAATAGTCCCTGCTTCGGGCACATGGAAGGCAGTAACTAGCCCGATGATGGTTGACTTGCCGGATCCGGACGGGCCCACCAGCGCGGTGACGGTATCCGGCTCGGCGCGGAACGACACGTCATTCAGCACCGTCTTGCCGGCGTCATAGGCGAAGCTGACGTGATCGAAAACGACCTGGCCATTGATGGGGGGCAGGGAAACGGTGCGGCGCGGGTCCTGGTCCTCCGGCCGCTCGCTCAGCACCTCGCGCGTCCGCTCCAGGCCGGCCAGCGCTTCGGTGAGCTGCGTTCCGATGCCAACGATCTGGAACATGGGCGCGATCAAAAACGCGAGCAGCGCCGTGAACGTCATAAAATCGCCCAGAGTCATAGCGCCGGTGGTGATCTGATGCGCGCCCACGTACATGATGACCGCGCCGACTACGCCCATGAGCACGGTCGCCGAAAGGCTCATGAACGAGGTGGCGGTCAGGCTCTTGAGAACATTGTCGAGCAGCCGCTGGACGCCGTTGCTGAATACTTCTTCCTCGCGCGCTTCAGCGTGATAGCCTTTCACCACGCGCACGCCGCCCAGCGACTCGGTGAGGCGTCCGGTAACCTCGGCGTTGATCTTGGCGCGTTCTTTAAAGATGGGCCGGATGGTGGTGAAGGCTTTCTGAAGCGCCAGGGCGAATACCACGATAATGACCAGCGCGATGCTGGTCAGCAGCCAGCTGATTCGCAGCAGAAATCCGAGGACCAGAAAGGCAGTGAGCAACCCGCCCAAAAACTCGATCAGCCCGGTCCCGAGCAGATTGCGAATGCCGTCCACGTCGCTCATGATGCGGGCGACCAGCGTTCCTGACTTGTTCGAATCGTAATACGACACCGGCAAATGGCCGATATGCGCCTGCACCTTGCGCCGCATCTCCGCGATCAAGCGCTGCGCGGCCTTGGACACGAGCTGCGTGATGGTGAAGGACGTGATCCCCTGAATGATCGTGGCGGTCATTACGGCCAAAACCAGCGGCAGAAGCAGATTCAACTGCTTTTTTCCGATAACGTTGTCCACCAGGAACTTGGTGGAGGTGGGCAGCACCAAACCGCATACGCGGCTGATCACCATGAGCACGAAGCCGATGGCCAGAATGCGCCGCCGCGGCCGCATCATCTCGCGAATGTCCGGCCATAGTTCGCGAACGCGCTCAGACGAGCGCTTCTTAGGCGTTTGGGATGCGGGGACCACTTGAACTATTGTATGGGATGCAGGGTTTCACGCCCTGGATGCACGGAAAAGATGCACGGAAAAGCTGCGAGGAAAAATTGGCTCATCTTTACGCGGGAACATCAGGATTCGCCTACGCGAGTTGGAAGCCGGATTTTTATCCTGAGAAACTGGCGTCCAAGCAATTTCTTTCGTACTATGCCAGCCGGCTCAACGCGGTTGAGGTCAACTACACGTTTCGCCGCCTGCCGTCGGCCTCGACGCTGGAGAAGTGGGTGAACGAAACCGGGCCCGGCTTTGTTTTTCCGCTGAAAGCGCACATGCGGATCACCCACATCCAGCGGTTGAAACCATCGGAATTTACCGACGTGTTCTTCCGCGCCATCGATCCTTTGCGCGCCGCGCGCCGGCTGGGGCCGGTGCTGTTCCAGCTTCCGCCGGCGTTGAAGTGCGACGAGGCGCTGCTGGCTGAATTTCTTAGCACATTGCCAGAGGATGCCCGGTGCGCGTTTGAATTCCGCCATCCATCGTGGCTGCAGGACGGAGTGTACGGGTTGCTGGAGAAGCACGGCATCGCGTTGTGCCTGGCGGAGTCGGAGAAACTGGTGGTGCCCGAGGTCATCACGGCCAATTTCGTCTACTCGCGACTCAGAATGCCGGAATACACACCCGAGGATCGCACCGAAATCGCTGGACGCGCCGATCAATTGCTAGCACAAGGCCGCGACGTCTACGTTTTCTTCAAGCATGAGGATTCGCCTGCCGGGGCGCTCTACGCCGAAGAATTGCTCCAGCGCTTTCCTGAGAATATAAAGGCTGCGGTGTAGAGTTATGGGCGCGGGAAAAGGCCTGCCCGCAACTACGGCCAAAGCGTCGAGACGAGTACGACGCGGCGCGCGCGACTGTCTGCGCCACAATTAAGTTATGCGAATTGTTCCGATTCTGTCTGCTTCCGCCGCTCTTGCGTGCTTCGCGATCGCTCAGACCCGCCAGATTTCGGACGCCGAAGTGAAGCGAGTGCATAGCTCGGCGATTCTGATCGATACGCATAACGACATCACCAGCCGGACGGTGGACGGTTATGACATCGGCAAGGCCAAGAACGACGGCCATACCAACGTGACCGCGCTGAAAGAAGGCGGCGTCGGGGCGCAGTTTTTTGCGGTATATGTCGCCGCCGATTATGTGAAGGGGAACCGGTCGGCGCACCGGACGCTGGAGATGATCGACACGGTGCGGCACGACATCGTAGCGCGATATCCGAACGATTTCGTGCTGGCGACAACGGCGGACGATATCGAGCGCATTCATCAGCAGGGCAAGATAGCGGCTCTGATGGGCATCGAGGGCGGACACGCGATCGAAGACAGCCCGCGGCTGCTGCGCGATTATTATGCGCTCGGCATCCGCTACATGACGTTGACGCATGCGAACACCAACGACTGGGCGGACTCCTCCGGCGACGTCTCGGATTCCAAGGTGGCTCACCATAACGGCTTGACCGACTTGGGCAAGCAAGTGGTCCGCGAGATGAACCGGTTGGGCATGATGGTGGACATCTCGCACGTGGCCGACAAGACTTTCTGGGACGCGCTCAGCGTGAGCACGGCGCCCATGATCGCGTCGCATTCTTCCTGCCGGGCGCTGTGTAATGTTCCGCGCAACATGACTGACGAGATGATCGTGGCGCTGGCCAAGAAAGGCGGCGTGGTGCAGGTGAATTTTAACTGCGGCTTCCTTTCTGAGAAGTCGGCCCAGGCGGCAAAATCGGTGACACCGAGCACGCTGCCGGGAGCCCGCGGCGAGGACGCCACCATCGCCGAATACAAGAACAAAGTGCCGCCGGCGACGCTGGGGGACGTGGTAGCGCACATCGACCATATCGTGAAGATCGCGGGCATTGGCGCGGCGGGCATCGGAAGCGACTTCGACGGGGTGTTCTGCACGCCGGCCGGCTTGGAAGATGTATCGAAGTTTCCGAACTTGACGCGTGCGCTGCTGGAGAAAGGCTACTCGGCAGACGATATTCGGAAGATTTATGGCGGGAATACTCTGCGGGTGATGCGGGCGGTTGAAGCCGAGGCGAGAAAAGAACAGGGCGGCCGGTAGGCGCCTCGTTGTGCCAGCCAAGCAGTGCCTCGGGTTACCATGAGAGTTTACCCGGATGGCGCTGCGTTTCTACAATACTCTTACCCAGCAGGTGGAACCGTTTAGTCCGTTGCACGACAACGTCGTGCGCATGTATACGTGCGGGCCGACGGTCTATAACTACGTCCATATCGGCAACCTGAGGACGTTTACTTTTCAGGACATCCTGAGGCGCTGGCTGCAGGCGCGCGGCTATCAGATGGATCATGTCATGAACATCACCGACGTGGAGGACAAGATCATCCGTAACGCGTCGGCCGAGCACAAGACACTGGCCGAGTACACCGAGAAGTACACGCAGGCGTTTTTAGACGACACGGCCGCGTTGCGGTTGCAGCGGCCAGAACGGCTGGTGAAGGCGACCGATCATATCGGGGAAATGGTGCGCGCGATTCAGGATCTGGAGCGCGGCGGGTATACGTATCAGAGCGACGGGTCCATTTACTTCCGGATTTCGCAATTTTCCGGATACGGGAAGCTTTCGCACAACGACTTCAGCGGCATTCGGGCGGGAGCGCGCGTGGACGTGGACGAATACGATAAGGCGAATGCACGCGATTTTGTGTTGTGGAAAGCTCGCAAGGATGGCGAGCCGTATTGGGATAGCGAAATCGGGCCGGGGCGTCCCGGCTGGCACATCGAGTGCTCGGTGATGGCGATGAAATACCTGGGCGAGACTCTGGATATTCATGCCGGGGGCGTGGATCTGGTGTTTCCGCATCACGAGAACGAGATCGCTCAGTCGGAGGCGATCACCGCCAAGCCGTTCGCGCGCTTCTGGCTGCATTCGGAATTTCTGAACGTCGAGGCGCAGAAGATGTCGAAGTCGGCTGGGAACTTTTACACGTTGCGCGATCTTCGCGATATGGGATACGCGCCAGAGCCGATCCGGTATTTGCTGGCTTCGGTGCCTTATCGCAAGAAGCTGAACTTCACCTTCGATGGGCTGAAGGCGGCGGCGACGGCGATCGACCGGCTGCGGAATTTTAAGCTGCGCCTGGAGACGGAGCGTTTTACGGAAGGCGCGAATGAGAAGCTGGTGGAGCGGACCGAACACGCGTCGCGGCAGTTTGCCGACAGCCTGGACGACGATCTCAACACTGCCGAAGCCCTGGCGGCGCTGTTCGAATATGTGCGTGACGCGAACACGGCCATGGATTCAGGTGAATTTCACACCGGCAACATCCCGCCGGCTCTGGAACTGCTGGACCAGTTCGATCGCATTTTTGACGTGCTGCAGCCGTCGCAGAGCGCGGCAGGGATCGGCGACGCGCAAGTAGAGGCGCTGATTGCAGAGCGCGCGCAAGCCAAAAAGAATCGGGACTTCGCCCGCGCCGATCAGATTCGGCAACAGCTGATGAGCGGCGGAATCATTTTAGAAGACACTAAAGAAGGAGCGCGCTGGAAAAGGAAGTAACGGCATGAAAATCGAAAGCAAGGTAGTTCATTCCGGTGATCGAAAAACAAATCCGGACGCGCCGGGCGCGTTTATTCCGGTTACTACGCCCATCTACACGGCGGCCAGCTACATCTACGAGAGCACGGCCAAGCTGGATCGAGTGCTCGGCAAGGAAGAGGAAGGGTTCTGCTACTCGCGCTACGACAATCCCACCAACGCGGCGCTGGAAGAGTTGATGACGGCGCTTGAAGGCGGCCACGGCGCGCTGGCGTGTTCGTCGGGCATGACGGCGGTACACATCGGCATCCTGGCGGCGCTGATGGACCGGCGCAAGTCGGTGCTGGCGGCGAGCGCGCTGTATGGCGCGACCACCAGCCTGCTGACGAAGGTGCTCGAGCCGCTCGGGATTGAAGTGAATTTCGTCGATGTCTGCAACCTCGAGGAGGTGCGCCAGAAGATCGCCGAAAAGAAGCCGGGCTGCATCGTCATGGAGACGATCTCGAATCCGCTGCTGCGAGTAGGGCCGGTGGACGGCATCGCGGAGCTAACCCGCGCCGCGGGGGCGGCGTTGCTGGTGGACAATACCTTCGCTACGCCGCTGCTGGTCCGGCCGCTGGAGCTGGGGGCGCACATTTCGGTCCATAGCGCGACGAAGTTTTTGGCCGGGCATGGGGATGTGTTGGGCGGCGTGATCATCGCCGACCAGGAGCACTCCGAGCGCATTCGCTCGCTGAGCCGGACTCTGGGGCCTGTGCTGGGCCCGTTTGAAGCTTACCTGACCATGCGCGGAATTAAAACGTTCCCGTTGCGCGTGGAACGGCAGTGCTCGAACGCGTGCCGGATCGCATCTTGGCTCAGCTCGCATCCGCAGGTATCGCGCGTGCACTACCTGGCGGATCCGAACCATCCCGATGCGCCGGTGATTCGGCGCATGCTGCCGGATGGCCTGTACGGCGCGGTGGTCAGTTTCGAGCTGAAAGACGCGCGCAAAGAAGCTGTGATGGCGTTCATGGACCGGCTGAACCTGGTAGTGCGCGGCACGTCGCTGGGCGATGTCCACAGTTTGATGCTGTACCCGGCTATTTCCTCGCATCGCGACATTGCACCGAAGCAACGGGAGCGGATGGGCATTACCGACGGCCTGGTGCGGCTGTGCGCGGGAATCGAGGCGGTGGACGATATTATTGCCGATCTCGACCAGGCGCTAAGCGGCGGCGCGGAGCAGTAATTGAACGTGGTGCAACGAATCGCATACTGCTGCTTCTGCCAGTGTCGCTTGCGGCCGGCACGCTTACCTTGGGCAGCGGAAGCATGAGCGTGTTCGGCGGATTCTCGGACAGCAGCAAGCCTCCGGCCTACGTGGACAATCCAAGCGCGTTTGCATTTGTGCTTACCGACGGCGTGACGACCGTGGGTGGCCAGCAGCGCAGAAATACGGATCCGGCCGGCGGCCCCAACACGGCCCTGGACGCGGTTGCGGCGTTCGATGGGAGGCAGACCACGATCTCGACGACAATCAGCTATCTGACGGTGGCCGATTCGGAGGGCGATTCGGGCGGTCACTCGCAAGTGTTTGCCATCGGGCTTTGCACTGGAGGCTGGCGGGATCAGGCCGCGGCGACTTACAACTTGAATCTGATTGGCTCCCAGCCGGGTCCGGCGAAAGAGGGCTTCGCTGGGATCGCTTTCGGATACAAAAACGGCTCGCTGTACATGGCTGGCTATGATTACGACGGGCAGCCGAACCAGATCTTTATCGATTTGGGACAAGCCGGGCTCGCCTCCGGGCACTCGATTACTTCGCCGCTGTCGCTGAGCCTGGTTTATGCGGCTGGAATGCTGTCGGTCAGCCTGAATGGCCAGGCGCTTGGGTCGGTTCCCACGTCGCACGATTTTTCTCACGCGTTGCTGGTCGCGATGGGCGCCAGCGTGGACGCGGCGAACGGGACCGGCGTAATGACGTTCTCGGGTCTGACGGCGACGACGCCCAGCACGTTGGGCGCGCCGGCACTGTTTTACCGAGTTTCGGGGGATCAGCAGCGTGGCCCAGCCGGAAGTCCGCTTCCTCAATTGTTGGTGACGCGCGTGGTGGATGCGTATCGAAACCCGCTGCCGGGCGTGGACGTGAGCTTCAGCGCGGGCAATGCGACGGTCTCGCCGGTGTCGGTGAAAACGGACTCGATGGGCGAAGCGGCGACGCAAGCCACGCTGGGCAATGGCTCAGGCGATGCGACGGTGGTGGCGTCGGTGGCATCGTTGCCGTTATTGACCTTTCATCTAACGGTGCTCACCGGGGCGGCGATACCGTCCATTGCTGCCGTTGTGAATGGCGCCGATTTTGGCCCGAAGATTTCCTCAGGGAGCTGGGCGACCATTCTGGGGGCGAACCTTTCGGCTACGACCGATACAGCAGTTCTCAGCGGGAATTCGCTTCCAACCTCGCTCGACGGGGTATCGGTCACCATTGACGGCCAGCCGGCCTTTATTTATTTCGTGAGCCCGACCCAAATCAACGTAATCGTTCCAGACGATCCCACCAACGGCGGGGTGGACGTACAAGTAACGGCGCCGTCCGGCAAAAGCAACGTGGCAACAGCCGATAAGGAAGACTTTTCGCCAGCGCTGTTCCAGTTGACGCCGCCATATCCAGCGGCGGTGCAGCCGGATGGAACCTACGTCGGTCCGCCGAATGTAGTTTCGGGCGTCGCGACGCAGCCAGCCTCGCCGGGAGAAGTGATCCTGTTGTTCGGCACGGGATTTGGACCCACCAATCCGACGGTCGCGGCGGGGCAGGTGGCAGGGAGTCCAGTGCAGCCGGCGCAAGCCGTCACAGCGACGGTAGGCGGCGTCCCGGCCAGCGTAGTGGCATACCTGATTTATCCCGGCGTGTATCAGTTCAACGTGACGGTTCCGAATGTTCCGGCCGGCGACGCGCCGCTGGTGCTGTCGGTGGCGGGCAGCCGGACGCAAGACGGCCTGATGCTTGCGATCGGGCAGTAGGTCAGCGGCCGCTGGATTGGATCTGAACCAGCGGTTCGGTGGGCGCGGTGCTCGGGATGGTCTGCGGATCGCGCCAATAATCCATATACGCGATCTGGTGCACGCATGAAACGGTACAAAACGGCGCGCAGCTTTTCTGGGTCAGGTATTCACGCCGGATATCGGCCAGAGTGTACTCAGCCAGAGGCTTGGCGGGGAAGCCGCGCTGCTGGGAACAGTAGTGCACCAGGCCGTCTTCACAAACATACAAATAGCGCGCGCCGGCCCGGCAGCGCCAGTTGCTGGGCCTTGCATGCGCGATGTCGTCCTGGAAACCGTTTATTTGAGAGAAATTCTTCTTCTCGAAGCTTTTCATCGCGAGGAATACCTCGCGCTCGCGCTCGCCGATGGGCTTCAGCTGGCCTTCGTGGTCGTGAATAATGCCCACAGTAGATGTGAAGCCCAGTTCCAACGCGCGGCGGCCGACGGTGAGAGCGTCTTCGGGATTGTGAATCCCGCCGCCAAGCACCGAATTGATATTGACGTGAAACAAGGCATGCTCAGCGAGGATTTGCAGCTTCTTGTCCAGCACCTTGAGGCTCTTCTTGGAGACGTCATCGGGCATGACATTGTCGATACTGATCTGCATGTGATCGAGCCCGGCATCGTTCAGTTGCTGGACGCGTTGCGGCGTTAGCAGATAACCGTTGGTGATCATGCCGGCAATGATGCCCCGGCTGCGGACGTGGGCGATGAGCCGGTCGAGGTCGGGATGCAGCAGCGGCTCACCGCCGCTAAACGTGATGATGGTGGTCCCGAGCGCCGCCAGATGGTTCAGGCGCCCCATCATGACGTTGACGGACACAGGCTTGGAGGAATCGTCGTACTCGTTGCAGTAGGTACACGAGAGGTTGCAACGCCGGATGGGAATGATGTGCGCCATCACCGGATGAGCGGTGGAGGCCAGCCCCTTGAAAATCATTCGCCATTCGCGCAGACGCCGGTTGAGGGCGCGAAGATCTCTGCGGAATTTGAATTGTAACTTCGCCATGTCGTGGCGCAGAACGGTTAAGTCTATTGAATCATACTCTTGCGGCACGCGCATCAACTCTGAGCCGAACGGACGGGAGTCTCTGGCGAACGGTGTCCCGGGGCAGCCGAGGCGGGAGTTACTCTTTTCGTGTCTCTCTTCGTTTCGGAAGCCGACAATGGAGCCGGTGGCTCGTCTGCCCGCGACTCCGAATGCTGGCTAGAAGAACATTTACGTAACCTGCCTAAGCTCATGCGACACCTAACAATTGCAGCGTGTTATTCTGAGTGCAGTCTGGAATCTTCTCATGCGCGGCCGGACGTTTTTGATCGCTGGCTCCTTGCTGGTTTCGTCGTTGGGCGGGGCGTACGCGTTTCAGAGAGAATTCCGGGAGTACCCCGCAATCGAATATTACGACTTTCCGAAGCCGCCCGACTGGCAAGAAAAAAGCGAGTGGGTATTTGGCCGGCTGATCTATCCAGCGGTAGTGCGGTATGCACGCTGGACCATGGATTATCCGCGCTCAGACCGGCACTTCGCCGCGGCGCTGCGCCGGCTGACGCGAGTTCAGGCTCGTTCGGTCGAGCAGCCCATCAGCCTGGAAGACGGCGACGACGTGTACCATTGGCCCTGGCTGTACGGCGTGGAAGTCGGGTACTGGGACTTAACCGACGCCGAATGCAAGAAATTACGCGATTACCTGCTGCGGGGCGGGTTCTTCATGTGCGATGATTTTCACGGCACCCGTGAGTGGGCCATCTTCACCGCCAGTATGCAGCGCGTGTTTCCAGACCGGCCGATCGTAGACTTGGACAATAACGATCCCATCTTTCATACCATCTTCGATCTGGATGATCGCTACCAGGTGCCAGGCGCGCAATTCCTGCGGAGCGGGCGGACTTATGAGCACGACGGTTATGAAGCACGCTGGCGCGGGATCTACGACGACAAGGGGCGGCTGATGGTCGCCATCTGCCATAATATGGACCTCGGCGATTCTTGGGAGCACGCCGACAATCCGCTGTATCCGGAAAAGTATTCCGCGCTGGGCTTTCGGATCGGCGTCAATTACGTCATGTATGCAATGACTCACTAAGGAGCCCGGCAGTCATCCCCGATGTTTGAGTTTCTCTTTAAGTATCCCCGGACAGCTTTCAGCAAAGGCACGTTTGTTTTGCTGGCGCAATGGCCTGTCTGGGCGCTCCTCCTGACGATCGTGGCTGCGGCCGCGGCACTGGCTTATGTGATCTGGAGACGGCGGCGCGCGGTGGCTCCTTCGATTCGTGGGCCTAGAACCGTAATCGTGTGGCTCCTGCAGAGCGCTTTAGTCTGTCTTCTCCTGTTCTTGCTATGGCAACCGGCTCTCAGCATTTCCACCCTGCGGCCTCAGCAGAACATTGTGGCGGTGGTGATCGACGACAGCCGGAGCATGTCGCTTTCCGAAGATGGCAGCTCGCGCCGGGATCAGGTCACCAAGACGCTCAACGGTGGACTACTCAGGAGCTTACAGGCTAAATTTCAAGTTCGGCTTTATCGCTTCGGCGATCACGTGGAGCGCGTCGAAAAGCTGGATCAATTCACTGCGAGCGCGCCCGCCACACGGATCGGCGACAGCTTAAAAGAAGTGGTGGCGGATGCTGCCAGCCTGCCGATCGGCGCCGTGGTGTTGATGAGCGACGGCGCGGACAACTCGGGCGGCATTGACCTGGAGACCATCTCGGAAATCAAGCGGCAGCGGATTCCGATTCACACCATCGGATTCGGGCGCGAGAAGATGGATCGAGATATCGAATTGACAGACGTGCAGCTTCCGCGCAAGTCGCTGGCAAAGTCGCGCCTGGAGGCCCAAGTCAGTTTCCGCCAAGTGGGATTCCGGGGCGAAAAGGTCCATTTGGCGGTACGGGAGTCGGGAAAGGTTTTAGCGGCTCGCGACATCGTACTGAAGGGAGACGGCGCAGCTCAAACCGAAGCCGTCCTATTTAATGCGGGCGATGCCGGAGTAAAGAACCTGGAGTTTTCCATCGATCCGCTTCCCACCGAGGAGAACCGCCTGAACAACTCCCAAACGCGAGTGCTCAACGTAGATTCGTCTACGCCGCGCATCCTTTATATGGAGGGCGAGCCGCGCTGGGATTATAAGTTCCTGCGGCGGGCGGTAGAGGATGACAAGAACATCGCGCTGTACAGCATTGTTCGAACCACGCAGAACAAGAATTACACGCAGACGCCAGACGACAAGCATCCGGAGCTAAAGGAAGCGTTTCCATTTCCATCGAAAGTCGAAGACTTATTTGATTTTCAAGGTTTGATTCTCGGCAGCATTGAGGCCAACTACTTCACACCGCAACAGCAGGACCTGATCCAGCAGTTCGTGGACCGGCGGGGCGGCGGGTTGCTGTTCCTGGGCGGCCGGGCAGCGCTGGCCGAAGGCGGTTACGAGAAAACGCCGTGGGACGATCTGCTGCCGGTTCACCTGCCGAATCATAAAGGCACATTTCATCGCGAGCATGCCAATGCGGAGCTCACTCCGTCGGGGCGGGACAGCCTGATCACCCGCATCGAAGAAGATCCTAACGCCAACGTGGCGCGCTGGAAGAAGCTGCCGTACTTGCTGAGCTATCAGGAAGTGGGAACGCCGAAGCCGGGCGCGACGGTGCTGGCCGACATGACCGTACCGGGTCATCCGACCATGCCGCTGCTGGTTACGCAGAAATATGGGCGCGGCCGGACGGCGGTTTTTGCGACCGGCAGCGACTGGACGTGGCAGATGCTGCAGCCGCTCGAGGATATGAGCCACGAGATATTCTGGCGGCAGATGCTGCGCTGGCTGGTGAGCGATACCCCGACGCGCGTGGTGGCTTCCACTCCGACCGCGATGCTGGAAGACGATGGGCATGTCCGCCTGCGCGCCGAAGTACGGGACACGACTTATTTGCCGACCAGCGATGCGGAAGTGCGGGCGCGAGTGGTGGGTCCAGACGGTTCCTCTCAAACGGTGGACTTACATCCCGATCCCGTGGAGCAGGGAGTTTACGTGGCGGATTGGGATGCCGAGCGGCCGGGCTCGTATATTACCGAGATCACCGCGCATCGCGGCCAGCAGGATCTGGGGCGGGATGTGGTGACGTTCCGGCGCGAAAACGGCATCGCGGAGAACTTCCATCTGGAGCAGAACCGCGAGCTGCTGGAGAAGCTTTCATCCCAGACCGGCGGCCGTTATTATCGTCCGAGCGAGGTAAGCCGGCTTGGGGAAGACATCTCCTATTCGGACGCCGGAATCACGGTTCGGGAGACGCGCGATCTGTGGGACATGCCCGCGATATTTTTCTTTGCGCTGCTGCTGTGTTGCGCGGAATGGCTGCTGCGAAGAAGGTGGGGCGTAGTATGAAGCGGAATTTGGCGCATGCACTTCGGCGTGCCGCGTCGGCACTGGCGCCGGCGCTACTTCTTACGGCGACTCTGAACGCCACGACGTTCTATGTCACGGTGGCGGGCCTGGGCGGCGAACCCGATTACGAGCAGCGGTTCACGTCGCTTGCCCAAGAGATCGACAAGTTAGTCAAGTCGAATCCCGACTCGAAGGTGACCACACTCTCGGGCGCGCAGGCGACGAAAGCTCAAATCCAATCCGCCCTGGGCCAGATCGCGAAAGAGGCGAAGCCAGCGGACGCGCTGGTAGTGATGCTGATCGGCCATGGCAGCTTCGATGGTTTTGAATACAAGATCAACCTTCCGGGACCGGACCTGTCCGGAGTAGAACTGGCCTCTTTACTCGATCGCGTGCCCGCGACGCGGCAGCTTGTCGTGAATATGACGAGCGCGAGCGGCGGTTCGCGCGCGGCGTTAGAAAAGCAAGGGCGCGTGGTGATCACGGCAACCAAGAGCGGCAGCGAGAAGAATGCGACGGTGTTCGCCCGATATTGGGTGGAAGCGTTGCGCGATCCAGCGGCCGATACGGATAAAAACGAGTCGGTCAGCGCGCTGGAGGCATTCACTTACGCCAACGAAAAGACGGCTCAGTTTTACGACTCCCAAAAGCGCTTGGCGACGGAGCATCCGACGCTGGAAGATACAGGCCAAGGCGACGGGGCTCGCAAGCCATCGCCGGAAAACGGGCAAGGCTTGCTGGCGTCGCGCTTCACGCTGCTGCGGTTCGGTTCGACCCAGCTAGCGGCATCCACGCCCGAGAAGAAAGCCCTCCTTGATAAGGTAGAAGACCTGGAGCAACAAATCGATAAGCTGAAGTACGAAAAAGCAGCGATGCCCGAGGATGTCTACAAGAAACAACTCGCGGATCTGCTGCTGCAGCTGGCGAAGACACAAGCGGAACTGGACAAATGAGATTCTTGGCCGTAGATCAACAGAGACGCACACCGATAAGAGTTCTGTGTTTATCTGTGTTCGTCTGTGGCTTGGCTGCCAACGCTCAAAGCCTTACGGAATGCCGCGCGCTGCGGCACCACGGCCAGCTCGGGCCGGCGCAGGCTTGTTTTGGCCGCCTTGCCAATGGCTCCGATCCTTATCTGCGCGCAGAAGGTTTGTGGGGGATCGAGGCTTATAAAGAGGCCAACGATCAGTTCCGCGAAGTAGTCAAGAACAATCCCAAGAACGCCGAGTACCGCGTACGCTGGGGGCGGCTATTCCTGGAGCGGTTCGTACCCACTGAAGCCAGTGGTCTGTTCGGCGAAGCGTTGGAAATCGATAAGAACAACGCCGATGCGTATCTGGGGCTCGCGCTGGTCGCGGCGGAAGACTACGGCAGCAAAGCTGTCGAGTACGCGCAGAAGGCCGCCGAATTGAATCCCAAGCTGTACGAAGCGCATGAGCTGCTTGCGTACCTGGCACTGGAAGACACGGACGAAGCACTGGCGGGAAAGGAAGCCGATAAGGCGCTCGATATATCCAGCGAGGCGTTGGACGCGATGGCGATCCACGCCGCCATCGACTTTCTGCACGACAAAAAGCAGTCGCCTTGGATGGATCGCATCCTGAAGATCAATCCAGCGTACGGCGAAGCCTACTCTACCGGGGCCCATTTCTTCTTTATTAACCGGCGCTACGACGAGGAGATCGCCGCGTACCGTAAAGCCCTGGAGCTAAACCCGCGGCTCTGGGAAGCGCGCTCGCACCTGGGCATCATGCTGATGCAGCTCGGCCAGAACGACGAAGCGCGGGCGCAGCTGGAGCAATGCTACAACGCCAAGTACACCAGCAATGAGACGGTGAACGCGCTGCGTTTGCTCGACAGCTACAAGGATTACGAGACGTTCAAGTTTGACAACGCCATCCTGCGGCTTCATAAGAAAGAAGCCGAACTCCTGCATCCCTATTTCGAAGCCGAAGTGAAAAACGTGATGGCGGCCTACGAGAAGAAGTATCAGATGAAGTTGAACGCGCCGGTACAGGTGGAGGTATATCCTAATCACGACGATTTCGCGGTTCGAACGGCGGGCATGCCGGGCATCGGCGGCATCCTGGGCGTGACGTTTGAGCACGTGGTCGCGCTGGACAGCCCCTCGGGCCGGCCGCCGGGCAGCTATCATTGGGCGACAACGTTGTGGCATGAAATGAGCCACGTGTTCGTCATCCAAGCCACTCACGGCCGCGTACCGAGGTGGTTCACCGAAGGGCTGGCCGTGTACGAGGAAAGCGCGGCATCCCCGGACTGGGGCGACCGTTTGGGCCCTGAGGATATCGAAGCCATCCAGCAGCACAAGCTGCTGCCGATCGCGCAATTAGAACGTGGCTTTATCCGCCCGAGTTACCCGACGCAAATCGTGGTGTCGTACTACCAGGGGTCGAAAGAGATTACTTTTATCGTCGAGAAATGGGGCTATTCGAAAATTCTCGAGATGATCCAGTCTTTCGCCAAGCTGGAGTCTACGACGGACGTCATTAAGAAAGACCTCGGGCTCGAACCGGAAGAGTACGACAAACAGTTCTTCGCCTGGCTGGATGCGCAGACCAAGACGACCGTTGAGCACTTCGCCGAGTGGCGCAAGGACGTAAAGGCGATGGTGGACGACCTGCGCGCCAAGAAGTACGATGACGCGATCCACATGGGCACCCAGATCGAGCCCTATTACACCGAGTACGTCGAACACGACAGCGTATACGAATTGCTAGCCGAAGCCTATACGGCGAAGGGCGACAAGGAATCCGCTCGGAAAGAGCTGGAGAAATACAGCCAGATCGGCGGACGCAATCCTCAAACCATCGAGAAACTGGCGAAGATGGAGCAGGAGGGCGGGGATCCGAAAAAAGCCGCCGTCACGCTCAATCGTCTAAACTACATTTATCCGGAAGACCAGGATCTGCACAAGGAATTGGGCGATCTCTGGCTTGCTCAGAACAATTTGACTGGCGCGATCCGGGAATACCAGGCGGTCATCGCGCTGAGGCCGCTTGATCAAGCCACGGCTCATTATCAACTGGCAAGCGCGCTGCAGAAGGCGAACCGGATAGAAGAAGCTCGTGATCAAGTATTGCTTTCTTTGGAAGCCGCGCCGGGCTATAAACCGGCGCAGAAACTGCTGCTGGAAATCTCAAACAAATAACCATGTCAACCTCAAGCACTGCTTTAAGCACAGCCATCGCCGACTCGGCGGAACTCAAGGAGCGAATCGACCGTTTCCAGGAGGCACATCGCGCTATTGTCCGCGAGGTGCGGAAGGTGATCGTCGGGCAGGAAGAGGTTGTTGAGCAGGTCCTCATTTCGCTTTTTGTCGGCGGCCATTGTCTGATCACGGGTCTTCCGGGAACCGCCAAGACCCTGCTGGTACGGACACTGGCTCAGACGCTAGGCCTGGTGTTCAAGCGCATCCAGTTCACGCCAGATCTGATGCCATCGGATATCACCGGTACCGACATCATTGAAGAAGATACCGCTACGGGACACCGCAGCTGGACGTTTGTGCCCGGGCCGATCTTTTCGAACGTTCTTTTAGCGGATGAAATCAACCGGACGCCGCCCAAGACGCAATCGGCGCTGTTGGAGGCGATGCAGGAACTGTCGTGCACGGTGCGCGGTCATATGTATGCAATCAATCCGCCGTTCTTCGTGCTGGCGACTCAAAACCCGATCGAGTTGGAAGGAACTTATCCGCTGCCTGAAGCGCAGTTGGACCGCTTCCTGTTCAACACCGTGCTGGATTACCTGTCTGCCGAGGACGAGATCAAGGTTGTGGATCTGACCACGACCACACGCGTCGCAAAGGTGGACGCGGTCACGAATGCCGACGAGATTTTGGGTTTCCAGCAGCTGGTGCGCATGGTTCCCATTGGGGAAACGGTAGCCCGTTATGCGGTGGAACTGGTGCGCGCGACGCGTCCGAACGAAGCCACGGCGCCCGATTTTGTGAAGAAGTACGTGAACTTCGGCGCCAGCGTGCGCGCGGCACAGTTTATAGTACTGGCCTCCAAGGCGCGGGCGTTGCTGCGCGGGCGGTATCACGTCGCCTACGAAGATATTCGCGCTCTAGCATCGCCGATCCTGCGCCATCGCATCTTGCTGAACTTCCACGCCGAATCCGAGCGTTTGGATTCGGACGCCATCCTAAAACGCCTGCTGGAGTTCAAGCCGGAGCCGAACTGAGCTTTGTGGCGCATGAACTCGTGCGTGCGGTGTTCACATTCGTGTGAACACAAGAGGATCTCATTAACGGAAAGCTGAAAAATTGCTGCCCAGCACCCCAACGCGCTTCATTGACCCGGCCCTCCTGGCCGGATTGTCGCACCTGGATCTTGTCGCAAAAACGGTGGTGGATGGCTTCGTGGCCGGACTACACAAATCGCCCGATTTTGGCTTCAGCCAGGAATTCGCCGAATACCGCGCCTACACACCCGGAGACGATCTGCGGCATGTGGACTGGAACGTCTTCGCCCGCACCGAGCGCGCGTACCTGAAACGTTATCGCGGCGAGACCAACAGCCAGCTCACCCTGATGGTCGACTCGAGCGCGTCCATGGGGTACACGTCGCATAACATCACCAAACTCGATTACAGCCGCTTTTTGGCGGTCTCGCTGGCGTATCTGGCCAACCAACAGCGTGACGCGGCGGGCGTGATCGTGTTCGCTGACGACGTCACGAATTACGTGCAGCCGTCCACCCGCCAAGGCCAGTTCATGCGGGTGGCGCACGCCATCGAGAAAGCGGAGCTCGGAACGCGAACGGAGTTTTCCAAGCCGTTTTTGCATTTCCAGCAGTTCCTCCGCCGGCGCGGGATCGTGGTGGTCATTTCGGATTTCTACGAAGATCCGGAGAAGGTCATTAACGCCGTCGCGCCTTTACGTTTTCGAGGCAACGATCTGATCCTCTTCCACGTCCTCGATCCAGAGGAGATCCGGCCCAAATTGAAGGAACCGGTATTACTGGTGGACATGGAAACGCGGGACGCGCTGGAAGTTTCGCCCGAGTACGCGCGCGAGGAATATGGGCCGAAGATCGACGCGCACATCGAGGCACTCACTAAGAAGGCCGCGGCTTCGAACATCGATTATTTTCTGCTGCGAACCGACCGCCCGCTGGATCAGGCCATGCTCGAATACTTCCTGATCCGCAAGGGGAGGATGTAGTGGGCTTCCTGGCGCCTTGGTTCCTGGCGGGAGCGGCGGCGATCGGCCTGCCTCTATGGATCCATCTGCTGCGGCAATACCGCAGCACGCCTCATCCTTTCAGCTCGCTGATGTTCTTCGAGCAGCGCACGCAAAGCTCGATCAAGCATCGCCGTTTGCGCTACCTGCTCCTGCTTTCGTTGCGCATCGCATTACTTCTGCTGCTGGCGCTGGCGTTCGCCAATCCGTTCGTCAGCCGTACGGCCGCGAGCGCGGGCGGCCGCAAGATGCTGATCATCGCAGTCGACAACTCGTTCAGCATGCGCTATGGAAACCACCTGGACCGGGCTAAGCAGGTGGCCACCAGCGCGGTGTCGAATCTCAACAGCGGCGAGCGGGGTCAGGTGTTGACGGTAGGCTCGCGGGTGCATTTCATGACGCAGCCTGTGGAGGATGCGGACCAACTCAAGGCCGCCATTCAGTCCATCCAGCCCTCGGACGAGCGCAGCTCTTTCGGAGAACTGGCGCGGGCGCTGCGCACCATCGAGCAATCGGCTCGGATACCGTTGGAAGTGCATCTGGTCAGCGATATGCAGAAATCTTCGCTGCCGCCGGCGTTCGCAGACCTGCGGCTGGGGCTAGATACGAATCTGGTTTTCCACTCTGTGGCCGATTCCAAAGAACCCAACTGGCTGGTGGAAAGCGTAACCGCGCCCGCCAAGATTTTCGATCCTAAGAAGGTCCGAGTACAAGCTGTGATCGCCGGCACGGGCGGCGCCGACAAGGCTCAGCGCAACGTCTCGCTGGTGTTGGATGGGAAAACGCTCGAGACCAAGCAGGTGGAAGTTCCGCCGAACGGACGCGTGACGGCTGAGTTCCTGTCGCTCGAGTCGCCGCACGGATTCCATAAAGCGGAAATTCGAATCGAGCCGCACGATTCGCTGCAGCAGGACGACCGTTTTGAATTTGCGGTCGAGCGGGCGGATCCCCATCCAGTGCTTTTCCTGCATCAAGCCGGCGACGATCGCGATTTGCTTTACTACCGCGCCGCCCTGGAATCCGTACCCGAAGCAGGTTTCCTGCTCGAACCTCTGCCGGTAGAACAAGCTTCCAATCAGGCATTTTCGAAGTATGCTTTCGTGGTACTTTCCAACGTCGGCTCGATGCCGTCGGGTCTGGAGAACAGCTTGCGCGCATACGTCCAGTCCGGCGGAGCACTCCTGGTTGCGCTGGGCCCGTCGTCGGCTGCGCTCGGCCATGTGCCGGTATCGAGCGAAGCGGTTCAAGGGTCGAGCTACGCTTCCCAGAATGGAGACCGGTTCCAAATCGTCGCGAACGCGGATGGCGAGCATCCGGTTTTGCGCCGCGCCAACAAACTGGACGGCGTGCAGTTCTACCAAGTGATCCGTGTAGATCCGGGTCAATCGCACGTGATCGCGCGGCTCACGAACCAGCTTCCGCTGATATTGGAAAAACAGGTGGGCGAAGGCCGCGTGCTGGTGTTCACGTCGACATTCGACCGGATCTCGAACGATCTGCCGTTGCACGCCTCGTTTGTTCCGTTTGTCGAAGAGAGCGCGCGGTACTTAGGCGGCCAGCGGGAGCAGTCCGTCGACGTTCCCGTGGATTCGTATGTCGAGCTAAGATCCGCCAAGGATCAAGGCGCAGCGGTGGAGTTGATCGACCCAGATGGCCAGCACCCGCTGTCGCTGAAGGAAGCGACTACGGCGGCATCTTTTCAGGTAAATCGCGAAGGGTACTATGAGATTCACCGCACCAATGGACGAATGGAACTGGTTGCGGTGCACGCCGACCGGAGCGAGTCCGATCTAACTCCCGTATCACAGGAAACTTTGGATTTGTGGCGCAATACGGGCCGCGGCGCCGAGACGTCGGCCGGGGGTAGCGCGTCAGACAATCAGCCGCGTCCCTGGAGCTTGTGGCGCTATGCGTTACTATTGGTTCTGATAGTAGCCATAATCGAATCAGTAATTGCCAGCCGATACTTGTCCGTGGAGAAGGAGGCAGCGTAAATGAACGCCCTCGATCAAATTAACGCGTACTTACGGCGCTTGGAAGGCAGGCTCCGTTTGTTCGCGTTTTCCAAAGGCACATCCCTGGTTACGGTTTCGGCTTTATTGGTGACTGTGCTGCTGGTCTGGATAACGAACCGCTACGCGTTCTCCGCAAGCAGCCTGGTGGTAGCCCGCATTCTCCTATTCCTCTCCGTGGGGACGGCAATCGCGTTCGGGCTGGTGATTCCGCTGCTCGGGTTGAATCGGCGCAGCGCCGCGCGGCGCGCCGAGCAAAAGTTTCCGGATTTTCAGGAACGGCTGCTGACCGTCGCTGAAAAAGAAAACACCAACGATCCGTTCGTGCAGTTGCTGGCGTCCGACGCTATGCGGGTGGCGCATGACAAAGATCCCGATCGTCTGGCCTCCACCGGTTCGATTTTTGGCTTGCTTACGTCCGCCGGCGTAGCGGTCGCGGTTCTGCTGTGGCTGATTCTGGCCGGCCCGGGATATCTGGGTTATGGCACTTCGCTTTTATGGGCTGGTGCGCCGAAGAGCGGCAATACCCGAGCCTTTTACGACATCATCGTGAAGCCGGGCGACCGCACCGTGCGCCGCAAAGCCGATCAACTTGTGACCGCGCAGCTTATGGGATTTGAATTCCCCAAGGTTCGGCTGTTCGCGAGGTATGCGGGCACATCCAAATGGGAACCGGTGGACATGCTGCCGTCGCCAGGCGCGCCAACGTACGAATTTCTGTTCAGCGGGCTGGCGACCAACGTCGAGTACTACGTCGAAGCGGGCGCGGTTCAATCCAAACATTTCAACCTGCGCGTCATCGATATGCCTGCGATTAAGAAGATCCGCGTGACCTACCATTATCCGGCCTGGACCGGAATGAAGGACGCGGTGGAAGATCCGGGCGGCGATCTGCGGGCGGTGGAGGGGACTGAAGCTGAAGTGGCGATCCAGACTGACCGGCCGTTGAGCAAAGGCATGCTGATGGTGAACGACAACCAGCAGATCGAGCTGAAGGGCGGGGAAGGGAATTGGCTCACGGCTCGCGTGCCCATTAATAAGGACGGTATGTACCACGTGGCCGCCCTCGAGCAAGGCGAAAACGTGCGCATGACCGAGGATTTCTTTATCGAAGCGCGCAAGGCTTTGGCGCCTACGGTCAGGATCGACCGACCGGGCCGGGATGCGCGAGTGAATCCGGTCGAAGAAGTTACCGTCACCGTGAACGGGGCCGCAGATTTCGGGCTGAGCGACATGAGCCTGCACTATTCGGTGAATGGTGCGCCCGAAAAGACGGTGTCGCTGCTGAACCAGAAAGGCGCCAAAACCGCCGAAGGCAAGTACCTGATTGCGCTTGAAGACTACAAGCTATCGCCGGGCGATCTGGTTACGATCTACGCTACCGCCAAAGACGCGCGGAACACGTCCAAGACGGACATGTATTTCATCCAGGCCGATCCGTTCGAGCGCAACTACTCGCAATCGCAAGAAGCGGGTGGTGGAGGCGGCGGCGGTGGCGGCGGGGCAGACCCGACCGGTGAAATTTCACAGCGCCAGAAAGATATCATCGCAGCGACGTGGAATGAGCAGAAAAGCGGCGCGAAGAACGCGACTCAGGCCGCCGACGATGCCAAGTTCCTGGCCGACCAGGAGGAAAAACTGGCACAGCAGGCCCTTTCGCTCGCCAATCGCATGAAGGCGCGCGAGCTGGCGGACGCCAACTCGCAGTTCAAGAACTTCGCAACGGAAATGGAATCGGCCGCGAAGGCGATGAGCGAATCGGCGCAGAAGATCCGGACGCAGAAGTGGCCGGATGCGATCCCACCCGAGCAGCAAGGTTTGCAGCACGCGCTGCGGGCTGAATCCATGTTCCGCGACATTCAGGTGGCGTTCGGCAGCCGCGGGGGCGGTGGTGGTGGCGGCGGCATGGGCCGCGATCTCCAGAATCTCGCCGACCTCGAACTGGACCGCGAAAAGAATCAGTACGAGACTGGCCGCCAGTCGGCGAGCGATCAGCGAGCCAAAGATGTCGATCAGGCGCTCCAGAAGCTGCAGGAACTGGCACGGCGCCAGCAGGAATTAGCGCAACAGCAGAGAAATCAGCAGCAGGCTTTCCAGCAACGCTGGGAGCAGGAAATGTTGCGCCGCGAGGCCGAAGAGCTGAAACGGCAGATGGAGCAGTTGAGCCAGCAATCGCAGCAGCAGCAAGGCAATCAGCAGTCCAGCCAGCAATGGGGCCAGCAGTCTGGCCAGCAGGCCAACGGACAGCAGAGTGCCAACGGCCAGCCCGGGCGGCAGGGAAGTTCCGGCCAGTCGGGATCGAGCTCGAATCCGCAGCTACAACAAGCCATCGAGCGTCTACAGCGCGCCACCGACGACATGCGGAATGCTGAAAACCAGCAGAACGGTTCGCCGGAACAGACGCGCTTGAATCAAGAACGGGCCGCCAAGGGCCTGCAGGAATCCCGCGACATCCTGAACGGGATGCAGAACCAGAACGCCGGTGGGCAGCTGGACAGCATGGTCCAGCAAGCCAATCAGCTGGCACAGCAGCAGAGCGACTTTCAGAACCGGCTGCGGCGCATGCTGGGCGGCAACGATCCGAATCAGCAGGAGCGGCAGGCGCGCAGCATGGCGCAGGAAGGCCAGCAGATGGCCGACCAGTTGAAGCAGATCGAAAAACAGATGTCGGACACCGCGCACAGTCTGGCGGGCGCGCAGAACCCGGTGGGCAACAAGCTGCGCGACGCTCTTTCCGAGGCGCAGCAGACCGAGCTCGAAATGAACATGCGGCGCAACGCACAATGGATCGGGCAAGGCTACGGCCCGCAGGTGTGGGTACGCGAATCCACTGTTACGGCGGGCGTGAATCAGCTGCGCGACAAACTTCAGGAAGCGCAATCGGCATTGGCCCAGAACGGCCAGCCCGGCAAGCAGCCCGGCGTGGGCGATAAGGGCGATCTGGAGAAGGCCCTGGCGCAGGTTGAAGCAGCGCGAAGCCGGCTGGAGCAGGCTTTGCGGGCTCGCGACCAGAACGGCCAGCGCGGCGATGGGCGCAACGGCAATCAGCGTGGACCGGGTCAGCAGCAGGGCCAACAGCAAGGCCAGCAGCCGGGCGGACAGCAACCCGGACAAGCTCAGGCACAGAACGGCCAACCAGGTGGACAACAACCAGGTGGACAACAGCCAGGGCAGCAATCCGGTGGACAACAGGCTGGCGGACAGCAACCTGGAAATCAGCAGGGCGGTCAACAAGCCGGTGGACAACAAGGCGGGCAGCCGGGTCAACAAGGCGGGGGCTTTGGCGGCAATAATGGCGGAGCTTGGAACGGTGGCGCATGGGGCGGTCCTTATGGCGGCCCCGGTCCGGTGCAGCCTTACAACGGCTGGGTTCCGATCGATCAGGGCTACCGCGAATCGCAGCGCGACCTGAATGCGCTCCGCGACTTCATGCGCAACAATCCGGACTTTGCGAGCGACTATTTGAACCTGATGCACGCCATGAACGGCGCATATCAAGACAAAGGCGAACTCGAAGGGCGCATTAGCCGCGAGGTGCTTCCGAATATGGAGCGCCTGGAGCTGGAGTTGCGCCGCAAGCTGGACGAAAAGAACGCCGACCAGGTTCGCAGCGCGGGCACGGAGACGATCCCGCCCGGTTACTCGAACGCGGTAGCGGACTACTTCCGCAAACTCAGCAAGGGCAAGTAGGCCAATGCGGCGCACGCGCTCGCGCGCGCTGCGTTCACACTGGCGTCAACGCATGCTTACGCGGATTGCGATAGCGGCCCTGGCGATTACCATTCCCGCTCGATCCGGTTTCATGAAGTTCTGGCAATTGCCTGAAACCGAAAAAGCTCCGATCCTGGTCACGGGCGAGGTGATCTCGGTACGCCAGGACGGCAGCGCTCCCGAACGGTCTGCCGCCTCGAATCACGATGTGCGGCGCATGACAGCCGAGGTCCGCGTCCTGCGTTCGCGTGTGCCGCCGGCTCTACAGATCCCGCAACAGATCCAGGTTCAGTTTTTCGAGTATGCTCCTCCTCTGCAGATGAGTAACGGCAGCCCGCCACCGCTAGCGAACCTGAAGCCAGGCGAGGTCGCTATCCTTCCGCTCTCTTTAAACGAAGATGCGTCTCAGCCGTGGAAGCTGCTCGCGGACGAAGGCGTGAATGCGACTGTACCGGCGCGCGCCGAGTTACCGGAATCCGATCCGGTACCGACGACGGCCCGCATGTTTATCTTGCGAGAGCTGGCTAACGCGCTGGCCCATGGCACGCCATCCGAAGTTTTCGCTGCGTGCCGATATATCGAAACTCAGCAGACGGGCGTAGCAGGCGGCCTGATTCCTGTGATCGAGCCTGAAATCGGCGACAATCGCGACCGCTGGGCAGAGATCGCAACCAGCGCCATGGCGTCGACCGGCGTCCCGCGCCCGACCTTCGCGGATCTGTTCGCGCCGGAAACCACCCCAACCCGGCGCCCCGGGTCCCAAGCGCTACTGCTCGTGCAGACAGCTTTGCGCCACCTGCAGCCGTCGTTGGAAACTGACGCGCTGCTGATCGAAACCATGATCGAGGACGCTCCGGTTCACGCGTGGGGCTCGGCGAACTCCCTGCTGGAATTTGCGGACGATCCCATTCTGACCAATACTCTACGGCGAGCGTTAAAAGAGAACGCTTCGGGCACTTCATATATCGCCTGGACCCTGGCGCACAACGGCCATAAAGCGGTGCTTGATGACGCGCTGGATCGAGCGCTGCGAGTTTGCGACCAGCCCACATCGGACCGCACCGATCTGGAGGGCGCCGCGGCCCTGCTGCGCGATTTCGGAAGCGACCGCCAGTTGGATCGACTCGCTGCGCTGGTGCGCAAGTACCAAACATTCGACCGCGATTTCTACAGCGTTCTATGGCAGTACAGCGCGGAAGCGAGTAGCCCTCGGGAAGTCCGTGTCCTGAGCGTGGTGCTCAACGATCGCGAGCCGCTTTTCAACGGAATGCGCGTTTGCGATTTCGCGGTTGGCATCCTCGAGCGGGCGATCGGCGAGGATTTCCACTCGCAATCCAAGTCGAGCGACGACACCGTGGCGCGAGCGCGGGCATGGCTGGACGCGCACGGCATCCGGCGATGACCTGGATCGAAGGGCTTACTGAATGGCGATGGTCAGGCTCGGTTGGCTTTTCGCCGACCCGATGGTAACCACCACCGGCTGGTCGCCGCTAGGTGTGTTGGGGGAAAGCTGAAGATTCAACTGGAACTCGCCCTCCACGACGAACGGGACTGCTCCACAGTACAAGACGTTAGCGGGGATGCCTCCCACCGTCGCTGTGCAACTCGCGGCGGGGGCGGGTAGCAGGCCCGGCATTGCAATCTGGCCATCCACGCCGGACGGATTCGTCTGGCCTTCTCCGGTTCCGAAGAGCGTAACGATGGAGCCTTTCGGTGCAGGATTCGAATCCGAATTCAGGGATGTGTCTTGATTGAATGCGACCGCACGGCCCGAACCGCTGAAATCGACCGAGAACAGGCCAGGCGCAGTCGAGGCGACGGGAACCGTGAACGGGGCCGAGTTCTGCCCGTTGTACTGCACGACGACCTGCGTTGAGGTGTTGCCGGCGATCTCGTAGGGGGCTACGCCCGCAACCTGCCCATTCGAGACATAGACGATGGGCGCCGGATTGCCATCGAATGTAATCGAAACACCCGCTTGTGTGGTGGCTAGCCTCCCGTTAGCATCCAGCGAAGCCCCGGTCAAAGCGGCTGGCCCGATGCCGGAACCATACAGAGTAAAGACCATGCCGGGGGAAACGATGCCGGATGCGCTGCTGGCGGAATTTTGGAGCGCGGCAATTACGGGCCCGGAGGGTGCCAGGCCAGTAAAGTGCGCGAGCAGAGAATCGCCTTTGAGGTCGGAGAAGTCCAAACCGGCTCCGGCGTTCACGGGTTGAAATGCGCCGGGTGTCACGGGGAGATCCTTAGAAAGCGTATTCCCGGTCGCCCAGACCCCGCCGGAACCATCCAAAGCGATTCCCCAAATCTGATCGTCCTGAGATCCACCGAAGAAGCTGGAATACACCAGCTTGGATGCCACCGGATCGATCAAGGCAATGAAGCCATCGCCAAATTGGAAAAAGTGCGCCTGCCCGCCATCGCCGCCGAAACGCCTTTGTACAGCGTTGGCAGTCAGCGGAAAATTGAAAGAATCCGTGAAGCCGGCAATGTAAACCAAGCCGGCCGCGTCCACAGCGATGGAAATGCCCATATCGTTAGCCGAACCGCCCAAATAGGTGGAATAAAGGAGTTTGGTACCGTCCGAGCTGAGATGGGTCGCGAACGCGTCACCGACCAGTTGCTCCACCAAGAAGGGCAATGTTGTGTATCCCGCGTAAGTACTCTGAATAGCTGGACTGGTAATGGGGAAATCCGTTGAACTGGTGGCTCCGGTAGCCCAAACGCTTCCATCGGGCGCGGCCGCAAGGGCGGTTACGGCGTCGTCGCCGGAGCCGCCCAGGTATGTCGAAAATAACAGCGAAGCGCCGGACTTATTCAACTTAGTAATGAAGCCATCGCCCATCGTAAAGAACATGTTTTGAATTTCACTGCCTCCGAACTTGGTTCGGATCGCCCCGGCGGTTGTGGGAAAATTCTGCGACAAAGTAAATCCGCCGACGTACACGTTTTGCGCGGAATCGAGCGCGATGGCGAGCCCGAAATCGTCCAAGGCGCCGCCCAGGTAAGTGGAGAATACCAGTTGCGAACCGGTTGCATTCAGTTTCGAGACAAACGCGTCGCCGCTTACGAACCAAGGTTGTGGGTTGGCCAGACTCATTCCGTTGCAATTGGGTTTTGCGGTCTGCCCGCCGGCGCCGGCAAAGGAGGTCTGATAGGCACCGGCGGTTGTTGGAAAATCGGTTGAGATCGTGTAGCCGGTGACGTAGGCATTGCCCGCGGAGTCGACGGCTACCGCGGACGCAATATCATCTTGCTTACCGCCGAGGAAGGTCGAGTACACCAGTTGGGACCCGGTGGCGTTGAGCTTTGCGACGAATCCGTCGCCGGGCTGCCAGCATGCGCCTCCACGGCTTCCGCCGTATTTGATTTGAAAAGCTCCGGGCGTGACGGGAAAATCGGGTGAGGTGGTCAGCCCCGAAACGTAGGCGTTGCCGGCTGCGTCCACCGCGAGCGAGGTCGCGGCATCGATCTGGCCGCCACCGAGGTACGTCATGTAAACTAGCTTGCCAGCGGAGGTGAACTTAGCTAGAAAGGCATTGGCTTGACCCGCGATATTCCCTCGGAATGCGCCCGCAAGAACCGGAAGGTTTGACGAACTTGTTACTCCGGCGAGGTACACATTTCCTTGTGGGTCTGTCGCAAGTCCGCGGGCCGTCTCATCGTCGCTTCCGCCCACATAGGACGAGTAGCCGAGCTGGGGATCGATCACGAGGTCGTGTGAATGGTCATACCGGCCGATATGGAAACGAACCCGGCGTTCTCCGTCAATTTCAAACCGGCCATCGATGCGGACGCGTTTGCCGCCGATCTCCTGGTAAATGCGCGGCACGTTCCAGCGTACCTGCGCGGCGACAATCAGGCTGCCATTAGCGTCAATGCGGCCGGGAGCGACGCCGTCAAGTTTCAGCATGATCGCGCGCGGGTCAGATCCGGGGTGGAGGATGAAATCGTATTCCAGCGCTCCGCTGGAGCCGTAATAGATCAGGTCGATGCCAGGGTAGATGCCGCGGATCTTCAGTGCGCCGAAATTTTCGACGTTGGTTCGCCAGGCGCGTGAAGAAGAGCCGATGAAATAGTTCGTATACGAAGCCAGCAGGCCGTCAGGTTCGATTCGAGCACTCCCGCGCGCGTGCAAGAACGTGGTCCGTACTGACATGTTCACTCCGGAATCGAACCAAGTGATCTCGTTCTCGGATGCTTTCGCCCGAAACACGTATCCCGGCGCGTGGGCTATGTAGGCGCCGTCGCGGGCGCCGGCCGGCTCGAACCGCAGCGGCTGGTTCTTAATCCAGTCAATGCCAGGCGCGGCTCCATGAGCTGCGAATGCAAAAACAGGAGCGAATAAAACGAAAGCTGCAGACCTCATTCGGGTTCAGTATATCGCCATGAATTGGTGCTGAGGCACCTGGAAGAACAGCGAGGACAACGGCGAGCCGCGCTGATTATTTGGAAGGCTGCGAATCGGTGGCGATTACCTGATACCCGAGCGCTTGGGAAATAACGTTCAGGCCGGTGGTCACGGTAATCATGTTGGAAGTGACGGATGCATTGGGTGTGACCACGGCCGTGAGTTGTGTCGGGCTCTGCACCGTGACCTGTTTCACGACGATGTCGCTGGTTCCGAATCCCACCTGAGTTTGGCCGCCGGCGAAGTTCGTATTGACGCCAGTGACAGTCACGCTCACATCGCTGCCGGGCGCAAGCACACTGGGTGAGACGGTGATGGAAGGTGCCGGCGCGGGATCATACGTATAGGTTGGCGGCGTCTGCTGTAAGAACAAGGAACTCTGCCCGTCGGAATTGAGGGCGACCACGGGCGCGGTGTAGGAGCCGGGCGCGGGCGGCGGTGTTACCAGCAGAGAACCATCCGGATTTACGGCCTGGAGCGTGCCTTGTAGTCCGTCGAAGAGAATTCTTGTATCGGATCTGAGATTTGTTCCGGCTACCGTTACTGCGCGGTTTCCATTGCTATCGAATGTGGGCGTAACCGAGCTGATAGATGGCGGCGCGGTGATTACGACGTTGAAGGCCGATGGTAGCACGTATAGATCTGAAGGCGTGGAGAAGAGCAAATGTTTCGGCCCCGGTCCCACGCCGAATGCCGTATAGAGGACATACATCGCGATGTAGGGCGAAGGTGGCGGATAAGCCTGAAAGTCGCCGAGCTGCGCGATGCTGCCGAGCGTGGATATGTTCAACCCAGGTGTCAGAGTCTGATTCGGCTGCAGCAGGCCGGCACCGGTGGCGGCGATCGGCACGGGGTTTACTGCTCCTGCAATAACCGGTGCAGGGCTGACGTAGAGCCCAGCCTGTGTGTACCCGTAGGTGCGCACGGAGTATACGGACTCCGAACTGCGCGGGCTCACGTTGAAATTGATGCCGCCGGTGGTGTTTCCAGCCGTCACCGCGAGCAGCTGAGCTTGCTGCCAGTCGCGCGTGCCGCCCGGTCCGCTATAAAACTGGGCGGCAAAAGTTCTGGTAGCAGGATCGTAGGTAGGTGGAACCGGGTTACCCTTGGAATCCAGCGGGAAAAACAGATTGTCGGGCGACGTTTCGCCATAGGCGGGCGGCGGCAGCGGATGCACGTAGACAAAATATTGGCCGGGAGGAATGCCGTGGATCTGGTAGGTTCCGTCCGCATTGGTCAGAGTGCTGATGGCGGGGTTGGTGGCCGAAATTGCCACCACGGACGCCAATCCCACGCCGGAACCATTCATCGTCACGCGGCCGGTTATGCTTCCGACGCTGGCCGAGTAATTGGCTGCGGGATAGAGCAGGGAAATGCCGGCGATATCGTCGGGAGCAAGCGGTGTGGATTTACTCGCGGCGCTAGTGGTCAGAGTCGACATCACGCTGGATGTCAAGCTGTGCTGCAAGCCCAAAGTGTGACCGAATTCGTGCACTAATGTGACAAAAAACGCTTCGCTATAACTCGGGATCGCACCGTAAACCGGAACATTGGTCATGTCGCGCGGCAACAATAGCAGGGAGCGAGTGATCGGCACAAAATTCCCGTTGGGACTATTCGCGGGCGCCGCGATACTTTCGGGTGCGCCGATGGCCAGCAGCCCGGGAGGAACATCGTCAGAGAATTCGACGTCGATGCTTGGGGAATTATCGATGCGTCCGAGGACGAACAGGCCGCCGTATTTCAAGCGAATCGCCGAAGTGCTTACGTTATTCCAAACGTCCGCGGCGGCGCGCAATTCGCTGATGACGGCCTGGAAGGAGTCACCCGCGATGACCGCGCCCGGGCCCTGGCTCGAAATGTAAAACGGGATGGTGTTGTTCGCCAGCGCATTGAGGTCGAATTTGGCCGGCGCGCCGTTGAACCAATAGTAGTAATAAGCCGATCCGGAACTGCACAGCGCAACCAGGGCAGCCGCGACGATAGCGGATCGTTTCACCGCGCGGAAGCTCACGGCTTGCCCCCGCTCAAAGCGGATTGAATGCGTGTGCGCAGGCTGCTCAACGACATTTGAACATCGGAGTCAGTAACCGGCTGACCGGCCGCGTTCAGCATCAGTTCCTTGGAAGCAGCGTGTATGACCATCGGCTGCCCGCTCGCGCCGGACGATACGCTAAACAGCCCCTGCGATAACCCGATTACCTGCGTCAGGCCGTTCTTGCTGGTCCAGAGGAAGAGGACATAATCCTGGCCGTTGAGCAGAACCGGCGCGCCGGCGAAGATCTGCCGCAGGCCGCCGCTCACACCACCGGGTACGACCACATCCAAGTTGGCCGCCGGTGTGCCCTTATAAGTCTCGGTAACCTGGATCTGGTAATGGGTGTAAATGACTGCGCCGTGCGGGGCGGTATAGCTGAGTTGCGGCTTCGCACGGACGATGACGGTGGACTTTTGGATCATGTCGTCCAGGCTGAGTTGTTGCAGTGTGGACGCGTGCAGCCCGGTGTGGCAAGCAGCGGCCCACAAACCGAAGACAATCAGCCTTTGCATATTCCGTACTACGATGTTAGCAACTGATCTTCCAATCTATGTCTTTGATAACATTGGGCATAGATCGGGAATCCGTTCCCGAAGTGTATCCGTTCGACACAACGCGCGCCCTAGAGTAGGGCAGGTAACGAAGAGGTGCAGGAGCCAAGGCTAAGCGGCCGAGGCATCCGACTTAGTCTCAATTATAACGCGCGGCGGGTGGAGTTAGCGTTCCCGGGGCGGTCGGGGTCAGTGGGTAAGTACTATTCTTATGGGGAGGACGTGCCGCAGTTGCCGAACGATCAGGTGGAGTTTGCGACCTATACGCGGGGTTCGGCGACGGGGAATGATTATGCGGATCAGCGGGGTTATTCTTCGGCGTTGGGCAGGTTCATGACGCCGGACGCGTATTGGGGCTCCGCGGGGTTGGGAACACCGCAAAAGTGGAATCGTTATGCCTATGCAAATAGCGACCTGTCCGGCATCCGGATTCATAGACAACGACGCACACAACCGGGCTGTTCAATTGTCAAACAATTTCCTGGTGGAGGTAATGTGTGGCAAAACGCTTGACCAAGCGGGCTGGAATCCTAAGTAGGGTGGGAGGACGCCGCTGTGGGTGGTGGTGTGCAAGTCATCTGATGGCTGTATTGCTGGCCGCCTCGCAGGCGACGGTGTACGGTGCGGATCGTCAGACCACTCCTACGCGAATCGTAGGCTTACAATACCCTCGCCTGGCTCACTTAGCTGGTATCGATGGAAGGGTTAAAGTGATGGCGAGGATAGATCGGGACGGGAATCCGAACCAAATCGTCGTGCAGCAAGGGTCGCCTCTACTATCTGAGGCTGCGGTCGATACCCTCTCGAAATGGCACTTCTCTCCGTTTTCAGACGGCCCCACAACACGTGACGTAGAGATCACTTTCATTTTCGTTCTGAAAGGCGATCCCTGCGATATTCAATCCTGTCCGACAGAGCTTCAGATCGATCTACCAGACCAAGTGACGGTGACGTCACGCCCAGCGAGAGCGATTGTTAATTGATGGCCCGATATTTGCCTGACCTTCGTCGAGCCATCGGAAGACACGAGACGAGACGAGACGAGATCAGGGACAGGAGTGCAATCGAACCGTACGTAAAAAGACACGAATCCGGACGACGGGAACTATTCGCAGTACGCGGGCCGGCGGTGTGCAAATGAGGTTTGTGTTAAAACCACTCGTTCTGGCAATGTTAGTCGGATTGTGTGCTGCCGAGAACGAGATCACGCTGTGCGATCTCGTGCTGTACAGGGCTTTCGCGGGCAAAAGTGTTTCAATACGTGGCCGAATCGGCTTCACGATGCACGGCGTGGCTTTTCTACCGAGCTCTTGTAAGAACAGTCCGCCGGGAGTCGCCGTGCTAACGCCCGGAAATGCAAATACGCCGAGCGTGGATTACATATTAGAGAACCGAGACTTGCAGCTCTTGGCTCCGTTTCTGAGGCCGAGCGGCGGAGCGGCGGTGGCATGCGGCGTGTTATCAGGAAGAATTTTTTACAAGAAAGATTTCGAGCTGCAGCAATCGGGCGGCGGCCCTGAAGGAAATGGCTATGGTCCGAGAGGGGCTCTGAGATGGGCGCTAGTTCTGAGTTCGGTAAAAGAAATTCGTGCTTGTGATTAGCCTGCAAAGAATTGATGCACGGACTTGGGTACTCCCCAGTGAGCACAGTTGTCCCACGCGTTAGCCGGCCCGGAGTGCGACTGGCGACGAAGACAAACAGGCGGCCAACAGGTCACGTACGCGTACGACACCAAAAACCGATTTGACGTCGATCGCTTTCGACCGCGTCATGGTGGGATCAACTTGACCTATCCTTATGGGATGAGCAAAGGCACAGTTGCCAGAACCTGGCTCAAATCTGGGTGTGAGGATTTGACCGAGGCTAGTCTAGTCGTGGATAGCTTCCTCGCGTTGGGCGGAGTGCCACGGACGAGCTACAACCAGTGGCGCGGTGTTGTTGGTCTCAGCAGGGGGGGGCGCCCTACCTGAGGTCTCAAGGCCCGGGTGATCTTCGCCCCGGAGGGACAGATTTCTTCACGATTTCAAATCCATGAGACTCGATTATTCCACTCGTAGACGGCTACTTAACACGATACGCGTTTTGACAAGTGCAATCGTACCGTTGGCCGCCCTGAGAGGCGGGCACTTACAAATCGAGCATATCTCGCATCTTCCAGTTCAGTGTGCAGATGGTTGCTCGCTACAAATGGTTAGCCCCCAGTTCGGCTGGCTGTCCGGACGTACTGCGTTGTGGAAAACGACCGACGGCGGGGTTAGCTGGGAAGCAGTTTCGATTCCGACTGTAGCTCCGGGGGCCCGTATCACATTTCAGTCCGCAGGTGCCGAGCGAGCATGGATTTACATGATTCCTGAAAGCATCTACGAAACCGCAGACGGCGGAGTGCACTGGGAGAAAATCGATCCACCCAAGGTTGACGGAGTTTTTCAGACTGCATGGATCGACTTAAATCAGAACGCGAGTTGGGTCGCTGGCGGCGTCTATGTGGCCAGCAATCGTCCAGATGCACCAAACTGGGCGGTCAAGAGATACGCGTCTGGCAAGTGGGGGATACTTCACCCAGTCGCGTACGCCAGGACCGCTGGGGACGCTTGGTCGCGGCACGATTTCCCGCGTTGTGACTGGAGCCTGTTCGACCTTACCTTCTGGGATCCCAAACGAGGCTTCGCTGTCGGTGACGGCTGTTTCTATTACACCGAAAGTAGCGGCGACCACTGGGAGATAGGACTTTTCCACAAAGGATCGGAAAGCCTTAATGGTTTCCCAGATGATGGTGAGCATCCAACAGTCGATTTCCTCGATAGGAGAAATGGGTGGTTGAGCCTTGACGGTTCCTCTCTGTATCGGACAAGCGATGGTGGCAAGAACTGGTATCAGGTTTCTTTGATCGCGCCATATTTTACAAGCCTACGGTTTTTCGACGAGAACCGCGGCCTTGGCATCGTTGGTATGTCAAAGCTATACGAATCAATGGATGGTGGCACTACCTGGGAAAACTCTGAAACAGGCTTTCTAGCGCGTTCCATAGAGAGACTCGATCAGTCGCATGGTTGGGTACTTTCGGACAACGAATGTTATCGAGTTTCCTGGCAGTGAGCCGTATCTATAATGTGGCCTACGTGTCTCCGGGAGCCGTCTCATCGTTGGCGGGCGGAACTGGTCAGACGTGGGTGGTTGACAGCAGCGGCCTCATCGACTCTCTCCTCGCACTGTGAATTCGACCAGGCCTGGCTGCTGCTGCAGAGCCTCGCAGGATCTGCTTGCACGGCACCTGCAACCATTTCGCCTGCTCCACAGAAGCCCTACCCCATACTTGCGCCACTGCCGCCTGTAGGAGCAGGGTTCTTTCTTTTTGGAGGTGATTTCGTTCAAGAAGTGGTAAGCTCTTCGATCTCGTACGGACCTGCAGAAGAGTTTACCTCAACGATTACATATGATATTCCTTAAGGGTGGCGGCTGAGCCGTGTTTGAATATCAGGCTGACCGGCCACCTGAGTGGTCATGGTCGGCGTTCTGCCTGCACCAATTCCTGGCAATCGTGGGAAGCATGATAACAGGAGGTGCCGCAACAATGGTGTTAGGGAGCTTCCTGGCGGAAGCCCCCACTATCCTGCGGAGTTTGCTTGGAGCCGTGGAGTATATCCTAACTCCAGTGGCCGGATATGTCCTAGGTGCAGGAATACAACGCGTTTGGCCCACCTCGTATCGAACCGGCCGATGGGTGTGGCTTTTGCCGACGTCCGGCTTCTCAGCGATCCTGTTGATCGGACTCGCAAAGAGCCCGTTGGAATTGAGCGAATTATTTATGCCAAACGGGGGCGACGAAGGATTACCGCTGATTCTGATAACGTACCCGACTCTTGCAGCCTGCTTGTACTCGCTGGGCATGATTTGGGAGCACCGACGGTCCACTAATCCTTCGAAAACGCATGAATCATAACGGCCAACAACCACTTTTAAATTAGGTTGCGTACACGCGCGACGCGGCGACGGGGATTAATAATGCCGATCAGCGGTATTATTCGTCGGCGTTGGGGAGGTTTATGACGCCTGATCCGTATGGCGGGAGCGCGTCGACGCGCACGCCAGCAACATGGAAGCGATACAACTACTCGTTGGGTGATCCAGCCAATATGCATGATCCCGACGGTCTCGCTGTTCAGTGCGCGACGGGTGTTCAGAGCGTCGAAAACGGTGACACAACTGTCCAGGACTTTGGCTGCATCGCGACCTCCGAACCAACGTTCGATATGGGGAACGTTGACGTACAGATCGTTGCCGGACCGTTAAGGAACGCGCCCGGCTGGTTTCCTAGCACTCCAGGTCAGGTTCAAGCTGCTGTTAAAAACACGTCATCAAAGCTAGCTGCCGCAGAACAGGCTGCATTGGATGCTCTGAAGAATCCAAATTGCGCTGCGCTGTTCAACGTGGGAAATGGTTTGTATGACCCAATTCACTGCTTTCTTCGATTGTGAATGGCCAAATCAATTTGCCTATTTTACTGAGGAGTTCATTCCTCCGCAGATCAATGCGAACGGCACCGTATTGTCGTGGTCCAACGCGATAACAGAGGTCACGTCGTTTTCTTTGCAGAACAGCGGAGTGGTTTTCACGGGCATCGGTGGGTTCGGGACTGTGACGGCATTCAACTTTGCGCCTGGCGCGCCGTTCAACAGTGCCTCGGTGACTGATAACGCGATCACGGTGCTTCACGAGTTGGGGCACATTTACGAATTTCTTTTTGGCCCAGGATCTACGTTCTTGGTGAACGACAGCGAAGCGGTGCAGGGCAGCGCGGCGCAGTCAGCTGCTGCCAGCGCATATAATACGAAACTCGTTAAGGCGAATTGCTTCCCGGGGAACTGATGGGCGCGTTAATAACCGTGTTGCTCGTATTGCAGGGCGGCAGCCCAGGGAGCACCCGCGCTCCCGTCCGCGATGTGTGTGAGCTACTGGCCCATGACCCGACGACCCTGAATCGGAAGGTGATCACCCTAAATGGTATTCTCACGCAAGCTGCCCATGGAGCTACTTTGCTAGGTGGCGAGTGCAAGACGCATCTTGAAACGAAGGGAATCGCGTGGCCAAACTACGTTAACGTATACGTTGACTTCTCGGATGCTCAAATTGTCCGCTCCTGGATGAAGATAGCAGAGAAACTGCGGCAAGTTCACGGCGCAGGTGGAGAGGATAAAATTTTGGTTACATTAGTGGGGCGCCTCGAGACGCGTGCTTCGATGGGCGATGCAGTCGTTCAAATGCCGTACGGGCTAGCTCGCGCTGGGTTTGGTCAAGGCGACGCGCCCGCCCAGATCGACGTCACATCTGTGGAAGATGTGACGATCGAGAGAGGCGCTGCGAAACGAGTTCACTGAAAAGCACCTACAAGGCAGGGAAGGATTATGCCGATCCATTGGCTCCAGGCGGTCGACTATCACTACAACGCAACCACGACCACAATCACAGTGACGACACCTCAAAGTGGCGCGATCGATCCTCGCCAAGTGGGTGTGCGCCCACTGGGAACCTATTGGGGCGGTGCAGGCGAGCAGATAGACATGCGCTCCGGCAATCTGAACTACACGATTCCGTTGCTGAAGGCGATGGCGCGCGGCGGGTGGGGCGTTGGTTTCAGCCTGAGCTACAATTCGCAGAATTGGCGTCAAGATGCCGGCGGCACATGGGAGTTTGGGCGGGATATCGGCTATGGTTTTGGGTGGAGAATGCAGGCCGGATCGCTCACGCCGGTATACAAGGACTATTGGGACGTAGACCACTATCTGTTCATCGATGCGAGTGGGGCCGAATATCGCCTGAACGTCAACAACGGCGGCGTGTGGAGTTCGCAGGAGGGGATCTACGTCTACTACGATTCCAACGCCGGACGGCTGTATTTCCGGGATGGAAGTTTCTGGGTGATGGGCTCGTTGTCAGCGGGCGCGGAGCAGGATGCCGGAACCATGTACCCGACGTTGATCGAGGACACGAATGGGAATCAGATCGCGATCGCTTACAACAGCGGGGCGGGGGTGACTTGGACGAACTCGAGTTCGCGGCCGAGCACGATTACGGATGTGCGGACAACCACCCCGACCTATACGTTCACCTACAACACGGACGCTATTCCGCATCTGACCGGCATCAGCAATACAATTCAGACGTCAGAAAACTACACATTCGCCTATATCTCGAATTACAACCTGATCACGCCGTTCGGAGGTGGAACGGGCTTCGGAACCTACACGATGCTGCAGTGCGAGAACTCGGTAACGATTCCCGGTTCGACCGAGTTTGCCTATGACGGAGCATCGATTCAGGGCTGCTCGAATTACAGCGGCGGTTCTGGCGCGGGCGAACTAACACAGATGAACACGCCGGGCGGAGGACACCTGAGATGGTCATACGGTTCGGCGACATATACGAGCGCCCGTGTCGAGCGCGAGGTTCAATACCGGTATCTGCTGATGGGCCCGGGGGGAACCGAGTTAAGTTACCAGATTTATCGTCCGAATGACTCAACTTATTCTGTGCATAGCGAGGGGGTGGTTTACGATGCCGCAGGGCTAGGCGCGAAGGTTTGGTACTTCCAGACGGATTCGAGCCAGCTTGATTATGGGCTACTGTACTCGTATCGTGGCATGCCGAACCAGAACACGGGCCTGGATCAGCGGCAGGAATTGTATGGGTGGTCCACGGATCCGGCCGGCAATCCTTATATTTCCGAGGTTCTGGCGGGAGATGGCGTAAACACGGCGGCTGTGGTGTGGAAGGAGAACACGCAGACATTGGATCAGTATGGCAACGTCACTCAAATGCAGGTGTACAACTACGGAACGCCAGGGAACAACTATACGCCGGGCAGTCTGGCGCGGACGTACACGAACACCTATCTGAATACGTCGAACTATACGTCGCGGTACATTTTCAACCGGCTGGCGAGCAGCACGGTTTCCGACGGGACGCACCTGACGTACCTAGTCCAGAACTCCTACGATGGAGCCGTCTCGGACGTGCCGAACATCACCGGGCATGACGCGAACTACAACACTTCGTTCACGTATCGCGGGAACCTGGCGCAGAGCACCACGCCGGCCGGTACGAAGACGATGTACTACGATATCGGCGGCAACGTGACCAGCACGACTAATAACGGCGTGACGACCAGCGTGACGACGAGTGCGTCGACGAACTGGGCGGCGCCTTCGCAGCTCACGACCAACTCGTTGAGTTCGAGCATGAACTGGACGAGTTTTCTGGGGTTGAGTTCGGCGATGGGGCCGAACGGGGACACGGCCTCGCTGGCCTACGGGGGGTCGGAGCGGCCGACTTCTTCGACTGCGCCGACTGGGGCGGTGACACAGTACACGTACGTAGACACGCAGCCGCGGTCGAAGACGGCAACCAACTGTCCGGGCGGGTGGAGCGGGTCGACTTGCACGGGAAGCACGCATTGGGTGACGACGACGTTCGACGGTTTCGGCCGGACGGTGCAGACGGCGACGGGGCACGATGGCACGACGGTATCGCTGGTGACGACCACCTATGCGCCGTGTGGGTGCTCACCGCTGGGCAAGGTGGCGCAGGTATCGGAGCCGTATGCGCCGGGCGGGACGCCGGTTTACACGACGTATCATTATGACGGTCAAGGGCGGAGCACGAGTGTGGTCGCGCCGGATGGGAGCACGACGACTTATTCCTATTCGGGCAACAACGTGACGGTGACAGACCCGGCGGGGAAATGGAAGACGTTCACCATGGACGCGATGGGGAATCTGATTCAAGTGCAGGAGCCGGACCCGTCACTCGGGACGGTGACCACAACCTACGCGTACGACATGTTGAATCATTTGACGCAGGTATCGATGCCGCGCGGCGGAACGACGCAGACCAGGACGTTCAATTACACGCACGGCACAGTGGTGGGGGCGCTGTTGCTGAGCGCGTCCAATCCGGAGAACGGAACGGTCTCGTACACCTACGACAGCCAGATGCGGTTGTCAACCAAGACGGACGCCAAGGGACAGGTGTTCACATACGCGTATGACGGGTACAACCGGCTCACCTCGATCAGCGTGGGTGGGACGGTGCTGCGGACGTACGTGTACGACACGAATCCGGACGATGGGAACTATTCGCAGTACGCGGCGGGGCGGCTGACAGAGGTCAAGTATCCGGCGATCAATTATTCCGATGGGATCAGCCCAGCCTCGACGATGTTTACTGATATGTTCAGCTACACGCCGGCGGGCCAAGTTGCGGGCAAACGGCTGCGGGTCACGAAGGTTGCCTTCGTCCACAACGGTGGGCAAGTCCCCCAAACTGCCATTGGGGACCTGAACCTGGCATACGGCTACAACAGCGAAGGCAAAGTGACGAATATCACCTACCCAACGGACGCGACTTATACGACGCCAAGCTTCAGCTACACCTATGATGCGATGATGCGGCTGGTGAGCATGAGCGATAACGACACTCTTGCAATGGCACAGCCGGTGGTGAACGGGGTGCAGTACAACGCCGCGAACCAGGTCACAGCGATGAATTATTATGGCGCTGTGGAGACGCGTGCGTACAACAGTCTGATGCAGTTGACCAATATCACGACCGTTGGCTCGCTGAATGTGACCTACAACTACACGGCGGGAGCGAACAACGGCAAGATCGCGTCGATGACGGATGCCATCAGCGGCGAGACGGTGACGTATCAGTACGACTCGCTGAACCGGCTGATCTCGGCATCGGGCGGCGGGTGGGCGCAGACGCAGGCGTATGACGGGTTCGGGAACCTGATCGGGCGCACCGGGACGGGAACGGCGCAGGGGACCACGATCAGCACGCCGGTGAATGCGGCGACCAATCAGTTAAGCGGGAATTATTCCTACGACGCCAACGGGAATCTGGTTTCGATCGGTTACACGTACGATGCGGAGAACCGGATCATGTTTGCGAACGCGGGTGGGGTGCAGTATTTTTACGACGGGCAAAACAAGCGAGTGTGGCAGGCAACGTGTTCCAGCAGTTGCACACCCGGGTCCGGTTGGGTGCTGAATTCTGAAACGGTGGTGTTGTTCGGCGCGGATGGCAAGCAGGTAGCGACCTATTTGCCGCAGTTGACCTGGACGGGCACGCAGCTGCAGATGTCGTTTTCGCTGGCGACGGCGCGGGTGTACTTTGGGGGCAAGCTGGTCGCGCAACAGGTGTATGCCAATGGGGTGTGTTGTAATTCCGGCGCGGTGGTGCAGGACCGGCTGGGGTCGGTGGGGAAATACTATCCTTATGGGGAGGAGCGGAACGCGCCGCAGTTGGGGAACGATCAGGTGAAATTTGCGACGTACACGAGGGATTCGGCGACGGGGAATGATTATGCCGATCAGCGGTATTATTCCAGCGCGTTGGGCAGGTTTATGACGCCGGATCGTCTCAAGCGCGGTGTTGATTCTGGGACGCCGCTGACTTGGAACAGGTATGCATATGTGATCGGTGATCCCATCAATTCCAATGACCCCACCGGGCGCTTTTACTGCGAACCGGTTGGCTATGGTGAAGATGGTGAACCCAGCGATGTGACCTGCGTCGACGATAGTCCCGGGGACGACAGCCAAGAGGACCAATACGCTGCAGCATTTGGAGATGCCCAAAAGAGGCTGTTTAAGGCTCTTGGAGCGCTGGAGGAACGAACAAACGTCTCCGCAAACTGTCAGAAGGATCTAGGCGCGCTTTCCACGGCTGCGAATAAGACAATTGATTTACAGGCAATACAGGGCGCTCTGTCAATTACGAACTTCGAGAACGGAGTAGATTCGGATACGCCTGTAGCCGGTCTGTATGACCCAATAAAGGCAGCTGCAGCGGGAGCCGCTTACCAGCGGCAGGAGGACGCGAAATACGGTCCCGGCCAAACTATCGGGAACGAATTCCGGCGCAATCTCCAGGGCCTTACTGCGGACACGGTTTTTCTCGGCACAACGATTTACATCAATCCACTTCTAATCGGAACGAACTTGGTAGGCAACGAGGCGCTACTGTTTCACGAGGCGCTTCACGAACTAGGGCTGGGAGATCAGGACATTCAAACGGCGCTTGGCATAAAAGTCGATCCGAACAATACAAAGAACATAAGCGACAAGCTGAGGTCTGACTGTATCACCGGAAGGGGGAACAACTGAAACGGCGTCACGTTTGGGTATCCCTCGTCGGGCTTACGGCTGTCGGCACGGGAATCATAGATGGACAAAATGCGGAGGTGGCACGCATAACTGTAAAAGTTGTCACAACTTTTGGAGAGTCCGTTTCAGGTGCCCAAGTCACACTGGCCAATGTTGGCACTAAAGACGAGATTAGTTCATCGGGCGGAGAGGCAATTTTTAATCGCGTGCCATTTGGTCTTTACGACGTGAGGGTACGTTTAGCTGGTTTCTTGACAAGAACAGAACGCATCAGAGTGTATCAGCCGATTCTTGCTTATCAGATAGGGCTGGAGCTGGCACCCCGCCACTCTTACGATCAGCCCCAAGTGTCGGGGACAGTTGTGAATGCGGTGGGCCAAAAAACATCATTATGGGTTCGCCTCGTTAATCTCTACAGCGGCGACCTCGTTGAAAACGCGATTGCCGAAACGGGAAAGTTCGAACTTGTGGGAATGGCGCCTGGTAAATACGTGCTCTTGTTGTTTGACAATACAACCCCGCTCATGATGAGAACTCTCGATGTACTTGGCGGAAAACAAGTAGTGGAGCTTAGATTAGAGCCTTCCACTGGCCACAAGTAAACACCACTGGCGGTTGCGGCCATTCAGGCCCAAATCGCGCAACTTCTTCACCCCGCCAGGCCCTTGAGCATGGTATCGATGGTCTTGAGCACGGTCTGCTGCTGAGGGGAAGGCAGGGCCTGGATCTGTTCGAGGCGGCGCAGGACTTTACGGCTGGGCTTACGGCCCGGCCTTTTCTTTTTGGTGGGCAGCAGCAGATCGTCGGTGGAGACTTCCAGCGCGAGCGCTGGATATAGGAAACATCACGAGCTTGGCGGCAACAGCGATCCTGCCAATCGACCGTGGATTTTATCAGTTTAAACAGACGTGCAAATGACGGCTCAGAACATTCTGGTTCTCACGCTCCTGGCCGCCTCCGTCGCGTTTATAGGCGCAGCATGGGTGTGTACCGTACTGATCCATGCGAAGGTAGTTAAGTTAACAACACTTCCCCGTGTATCGTTATGGAGTCTCTGGTCAGAAGTAGCCAAGGCGTACCCGTCGGTTTGTCCGGGTGGTCGGCTACTGTTCTGGAGATGGATCTTCCAGGCGCTCGGATTATGTGCTTTCGTCGGCGTGATGGCTACGCTTGTGGTCGCGGCAATTACATCAAAGCCCCGCTAGTGCACCCTTTTTCTCAGCAACCCGACCTACCGGGTAGCGTTCCTTTCATCACGTTGCCGCGCGGCCTCCTGCGCTGGCGAGCGGGTTGAAGGGGCGGAGGACGGCTTTCTGGTCGCGCTCGGGGAGGTCGGCGATCCTCGGAAATCTCTTCCACTCGCGGGTGGGCTGGGGGTCGCGGCGTTCGCGCGAGGCGCAGCGGTTTGACGCCGAGCAGTTCGTCGGTAGTCACGCGGCGGGCGGCCGCGAGCGAAATGATGGCCGGTGTCGGCGGGAATCCCGCCTCGGTTTTGTGGTAGGAAATAGGTCGCTGGGTGGTTCGGGCGGCCTCGGCCAGTGAACCTGCCTTAGGCCGCGCGCCTCGCAAGTGCAGCGGACGCAAGCACGCGTTTCAATGAATGGTTAAACGTCGACAAATGCCATTAACATCACAATCGGGGATTCTGGGTCTGCTGATTCTGACCACATGTTCGTGCGGAGCGCAAGCTCAGGGTATTTCATGGTGCGTGCAGACGCACAACCTGAAGCTCGGGATTGCGTCTGTGCCTTCAACGATCTTAGAGAAACACCGACCGCACGGTCCTTGAGGCGCTGCTGCTGAGTCCGATAGTCCGGATGTACCGACACACGAATCCGGACGATGGAACTATTCGCAGTACGCGGCGGGGCGGCTAACGGAGGTCAAGTATCCGACGAGTGCCACATTTGCGGACGGAGCCGGCCACAACATCACGACCACGCTGACGGACATGTTCAGCTACAGCTCGGCGGGGCAGGTGGTGGGTAAGCGGCTGCGGGTGAAGAAGACTAGCAATTTGCAAGCGGGGACGGGAGATCTGAATCTCGCGTATGCCTACAACAACGAAGGGAAGCTGACGCAGGTCACGTATCCGACCGACGCGAACAATAACACGCCGACGTTCAGCTACGCCTACGATGCGATGATGCGGCTGGCGAGCATGACGGATCAGAGCAACTATGCGCAGCCGGTGGTGAACGGGGTACAGTACAATGCGGCGAATCAGATCATGGGTATAAACTACTATGGCGCACGCGAGACGCGGCAGTACAACAATCTGATGCAGTTGACGAATATCGCGACGTCAGCGCCGAATGGTGGGATCAATCTGACGTACAACTACACGCCGGGCGGGAACTCGGGCAAGATTACGTCCAGCTACGATGCGATCAGCGGTGAAACACTGGTGTACCAATATGACGCGCTGAACCGGCTGATTTCGGCGCAGGGCAGCGGGTGGGCGCAGACGCAGAGTTATGACGGGTTCGGGAATCTGACAGCACGGACCGGATATGGGACGGCGCAGTCGACCACGATCAACACGCCGGTGAATGCGGCGACCAATCAGTTGAGCGGGTATGCGTACGACGCCAACGGCAATCAGATCTCGACCGGCTACGGCTACGACGCGGAAAACCGGATCGTGTCAGCGAACGCGGGCGGTACCCAGTATTTCTACGACGCGCAGAACAAGCGGGTGTGGCAGGGGAATTTCACGAGCGGTTATCTGGTCGGCGAGACGGTGACGATGTTTGGCGCGGACGGGAAGATGATAGCGACGTATGGGATGAACCTGGTGGGGACGGTGGTGTCGTTCAATACAGCGCCGGCGCGGGTCTATTTTGGAGGCAAACTGGTGGCGTATTCAACGCCGGGGCAGACGCCGGTGGCGGTGGTGCAGGACCGGCTGGGGTCGGTTGGGAAATACTATCCTTATGGGGAGGAGCGGAACGCGCCGCAGTTGCAGAACGATCAGGTGAAGTTTGCGACGTATACGAGAGATTCGGCGACGGGGAATGATTATGCGGATCAGCGGTATTATTCGTCGGCGTTGGGGAGGTTCATGACGCCGGATTATTCCGGGAAAGTACGCATGGGGCAACCGATTAGCTGGAACAGATACACGTATGCCGGCGACGATCCAGTGAACTTCAACGATCCTCGAGGCGAAGATTATTGGGACGACTGGTATGGGTTTATCGATCCGTTTGGTATCCCTCTGGCCCAGTTTGATTGGGTGGCCGCATTCCAGTCTCTCGCGGCGGCTATAACAGCTCAAGTGCAGCAGGCCTTATCTAGCCCAGAAGGGCAAGCAAACCTTCAGATAATCCCGTTGTTCACGCAGGGACTTGTAACTAACTGGGAAACCGAGAGTGGCGGTCAGTCTTTCACGAATGTGCAAATATCCGGAGACTATTCGCAGTTCATCGAATACCTTCAAAGTTGTGGCTGCAGCAACATAGACTTGAGCCAACTCGTGTTGGATGCTAAGACTGGCTTTTACGTTCTTAAGAGCCTGACCTTGGCGGCCGCATCAGCACTCGACCTAATTTTCATGCGTGACAAGCCGATCGGTAAGCCGAAGAGCGGACTACCAACCGGCACCAAAGGGATAGATCAACAGGGTTGGAGCCACGATGAAATTGAGACCGTTAAGAAAGCGATAGGAGCTGGCCCTGCTGACTGGGTCGGTGTGGACCCGGAAGGAAACGTATGGACCGGAAGCCCAGATGGGACAGCGGTAGAGCATGGCCCGGCGAGTTCCTATTGGCCATGAATCCCTTCCGTTTTAGATTTTCATTGCGTTTGCGGCATCCGAGCATGGATCCCGAAGACATATCGGTGGCACTTGGCATGAAGCCCCAGTATCACTGGAAGGTCGGAGAAAGGAGAACAACTCCTACGGGCCAACTACTGACAGGTGTCAACGAAAGCACGTATTGGTGTTCGGCTGGAGTGGATGGCCAAGGTTTTGCGTTGGCTGAATCCCTGAGTTCACATTTGCTGATGCTTGAGCGGCGTAGAGAATTCCTCACCGAGTTTGTTTCTACTGGTGGTTCAGTCGATTACTTTGTAGCCTGGTTCACTGACGGCATGAACACGGGTGCAACGCTTGACTGGGAACTATTGAAAAGGCTAGGTGCTCTTCAGATCGATTTAGACCTCGATGTGTACGGTGGAAGGAGTATTGCGGGGCCGAGGAGCAATTCCGGGGAGCCAGTCAGACAGGAGACAACGGCGGCCCCCGATGCTGACGGGCATGATACGAAATGATTGTTGACCGCTGCAGTTCCTTGAGGCCAACGAACCGTTCGGCCCCCCTCTAGTCTGTACGCTTTGACGGTGAGCGGACGGACCACAACTTTACGATCTGGTTTGCATCGGCAGGTATTAAGCGTATGGAGAGGAGCGGAACGCGCCGCAGTTGCCGAACGATCAAGTGAAGTTTGCGACGTATACGCGGGATTCGGCGACGGGGAATGATTATGCTGATCAGCGGTATTATTCGTCGGCGTTGGGCAGGTTCATGACGCCGGATCGTCTCAAGCGCGGTGTTGATTTGACCACACCGTTGACTTGGAACAGGTAAGCGTATGTAGTCGGTGATCCGATCAACCTAAATGATCCGACCGGGCGCTTCGTTTGTGAACCTACCGGTCTTGACCCGGAAGACGGTGAACCGACCGATGTCAGTTGTGTCGACGATAACCCCGGAGATCCAGGAGGTAGCGCTGACAAGCCCACTTTGGATTAGAGCAAACGAGGGCTGGACTGCATCAAGAGCTATGAAGGTTTAAGTCTTGCGGTGTATGTAGATCCTGGGGGACGACCCACTATCGGGTATGGCCACCTTATAAAGCCAGGCGAGGATTTTAGTAATGGCATTACAGAGCAGCAGGCAGCTGATCTGCTGCGAGCTGATGCTAGCACCGCCGTAAAAGTAGTTCAGCAGCTCGTCACAGTCGATTTGACGCAGGACCAGTTTGATGCTTTAGTCAGTTTCGCTTTCAATGTGGGTGTAGGTAACTTTGCGAAGTCTACATTACTACGTGACGTCAACCGGGAACGTGTCACCGAAGCAGATTTCACGAACTGGAACAAGATTAACGGTCAAGTTAGTTCTGGGTTGACAAAGCGACGAGAGGACGAACAATCTTTTCGAAAATGGCAAGTCTACTCGCTGCCCGAATTGATGGAGGTTTCATGGAACGGCTCGCAAAAGTCTTGCTACTTGCCTTTGCTATCACTGGTGTATGTCGTGCTCAGTATTCTGAACAGTACGGTAGATGCATGGACAAGGCCGGCACGCAAACCGCTATGCACATGTGTGCAGGCGAGGAAGCTCGGCGCACGGATGCAGAGCTGAATAATGTGTATCAGAAGCTTTTGTTAGCCGCTTCAAACCAACCAAGCGGCGTGGAAAAGATCAAAGTTGCGGAGCGAGCATGGATTTCGTATAGAGACGCTTATATAAACGCGATGTACCCAGCCGAGGACAAGATAGCTGCATACGGTTCCATTTTTCCGACAGAAGCCGATCTTCTGCGCATCAGGCTGACTCAGCAACAGATCTTGGCTCTTAAGGAGTTGCTCAAGCAGTACGGTGATTCCAAGCCATGATCGTGGCAGGGTTTATGCGGATCAGCGCTACTACACCAGTTTGTTGGGCCGATTCATGACGGACGATCCCGTCAGCCAACAGTTGGGACCCAGCAAACCCGCAGAGTTGGAACACCTACGCCTATCTGGCTGGCGACCCGATCAATGGCAATGACGCAACCGGTCTCGGCCCCGTTACGTTTCTCCCCGTAGTGCCTGGGGTGAACTGGTCCACTGCATTCATCAGCTACGCCGCACAATTCGGAGAAACGATTTAGCTTAGTCGAAGGACTCGAATTTAAAATGTTCCAAGCAGAGGCGCGAGATTATTCCTTTGGTTGCTGGCTACTTCAGCAGCTAGGGGCAGTTCTGGTGCCCGCCATTTGGGCGCTGGCGACCTCCAGTGTGCCTTCGGCTGTTGAGGGCGGAGCAGGCTATCCGATAGGCACGATACTTGAAGCTCTCTGGTATGTATTCTTCGTGTGGGCTGTCGGGTTGTTCTGGGCACTGATTGTTCACAGGTTCCTAAGGCATGCTGCCTCTGCCGGGCGTTGGGTCTGGCCTCTTCCGACGTTCTGTTTCTTACTATGGTTCACATTCCTCGCCGTTGAGCGATCTTTTGGATACGCGCTTAGGGCAGCGTTCTCCGTCGGCCAAGGAGAGGAGGGCTGGGGTGTCGCTGTCGTGACTTACCCGACCTGCCAGTGCATCTTATACTCGCTCGGGATGTATTTGGCGTCGCGGTACCACTCCGGTCCGGACCAGCGCTTGGCCTCTTAAGAGGATTATCCTGTCAATTGCGGAGCAGTTTTTTCGCGCCCGGTTGGAAACGGCCCGAACTCAAGGCTGAGTTCCTCGGGGGGTCGCGCGGTGAGGGGGGCTCACCAGTGGGGCGGCGGTTGGGACGCTATCGCACTCTGCTGCCGATACCCGCGGCGCGGCAAATGACTCCGCTACCCGTTTCCATCAGCAGTGGCGCTGCTTTGAAGACGGCTCGTATCAATAAAAATGAAAGCTGAAGCACAAGCGTTCGAGATAAAGACCGAGCAGATTAGTCTGCACGAACTCGGCGCATTGGTTCCGCAGATCGCGGGTTTGCTCCGGTCGTGGGGATACGATACTTTATCCGTCACATTTGGCTACGGATGCAATGCACCTACAGAACAGCTCTGGCAGCCCCAGGAGGTCGAAACAGAGCAGGTCCCCGCCTTCGTCCAGCACGGCGTGCGTACGGGCATTCTATTGCTGGGTGGCTGCGACCTGCACATCGAAGATAGGGAGAGAACACTTGAGTTCAGGCTCTGCCACGAATCCGATGCGCACTTTGAATGCGTCCAGCAGGACCGCGTTCAAGAAGTTGAAAGGCGATGGTTGAAACAAGGCCTCGTCTTGTATATCAGCACTGGCCCAAAGGGAAGTGCGCTTCCGAAGGAATGGAAACGCATCGACCCTGGGGCGTCCTAGGTCTCGCGTGGCGAAAACTGACCGACGTTTCCTTGAATTAACCTAGACCGTGGCAACAACGAAGGCAAGGTGAGGCAGGTCGCGCTGTGCTGACAGGTACCCGCCGCGCGGTGAATGACTCTCCCAGCTACCCGTTGCCACGCACCACCAACAACGGCGCGTTCAATTTGTGCCGCACGGCGTTGATCGTGGTCCCGAAGACGATGTCCTTCAGGCCGTGGTGGCCGTGCGCGCCCATTACCACCAGGTCCGGCTTGAGCTCCTCGGCGTAGCGCACGATCTCCTTCATG